>JAEEGG010002377.1_pt1 | contig 48622 bp, 63 predicted proteins | sample 9134161 | NCBI WGS metagenome assembly JAEEGG01 (sample SAMN16246543, study PRJNA631951) | gut metagenome | biome: gut microbiome; feature: rumen; material: CR-attached | host: Bos | place: Iran: Karaj | collected 2018-10
TCCATACTTCATCTTATTGTTTATCACATACGACTATAACATTCCCTTGAAGCTGGGCAAGGTACTCCCTCAATTTAACCATGGCAAGAGCAGCCAGGCCCTTCACCTCTTCGTCTTGGGCTTTTCTGAACGCTCTGCATATAAGATGTTCTGCTTCAATAGCCAGGTTTTCATCTGGCATCTTCATCTTTTCTTGTTTCATCGTAGTCTTCTACCTAAATTAATTGTCGATTATAACCTCAATGGAATAGTCATCGGTGATGTCCACCCGTTTTTCTGCGTGGATTATAATACCATCATCGACGCAATCAATAACAGTTCCTGATATTTGCTCTTCATGAGCAACACAGGGACGTATGAAAATATTCTCTCCCTTCGTAATCTTATGAGCATTCTTTGGTATCGAGAACTTGTAATTATGGTTCTCGTCCTCATCGTAGTACCAGTCAGTATAAATGTGTGGGATATACTTCCCTTGTGGGGCATCGAGGACTCTCTTCATCTGCTCTTTGACTTCGTTCATGAACTTCTTTGCCAGACTGATTAAAACATCGATAGTCTCGCGGTCGACACAGACGGCAATTTCCTCGAAGTCCTCAAAATTGTCGCGTTTCTCTCTTACACTTTCATCATAGCTATATGTGTTCTTGTCTATGAAGAAACATGGTGAATCCTCATTCTCAATGTCTGTGGCGGCATGTATGAGAACCCCGTCATTCACTTTTTTCTCGCTGACACCATACGGCTTCAGGAATGAATCCACATGATTTTTTACGATGAACAGCGTATGAAGCCAGTCATCCCAGAAGAACTTGGGTATCTCGACGCATTTATCCTCAAAATTGTAGCTGCTATAATACGCATCGTCCCATGACAGACCGCCGTTATAGATAAAATAACTCACTTGGGCATCTGCCATGCCCTCCTCATCTTCACCCCGGAAGTGGAACATTTCCAGGATCTCGCCAAGGACAGGATTGTCCTGTCTCTGAAGATAGTATTTCCCTTGCTCTATTGACAACATAATTACTCTTGTGTCTTATCTTCTTTCTTCTTTACCGCAACGATATATTTCCACTGGTCGTCCTCGGACTCAAAGGATGCATCATTAGTAGAAGTATTATCTGCCAATGTCTTCAGAGAATCAAAGATATCAGATAGAGAGCTTTCATCAGAACCATCGGAGTCTTCCGTGTCGCATTCACTGCTCTGTTTTACATTCTTTGTCCGTTTCCTCCATTCCTTCAGATTTTCCACCCAAGAAAGCATGATTATGTTCCCGCTTTTAAGTATTACTATTTTGTTTTGAGGGGACTGTTTTCCGTAACGGGATTTACACTTGTCGATGAAATCATTTATATGATTTACGGCAATACCACTAAAACCAGGAAAACAGAGAGCAACAACTATTTTGTTTTCATAAACACCATCTTCTGATGGAGGATCTTCTATCATGAATTGGTTCTGCTCCCCCCAAACCTCTTTGGATAAATCCACTAATTCTTCGTCGTAGTTCTTCTTCATAACATCGAGTATTTTTAAACTTTAAAACGGTAACGGATTACCTACACTACAGGAACTGTCATCTTCAGTATTAGGCATACCGATGCCGACAGTAATGTGTTGGTTTCGCCATTCATTCATTACTGGCCAGTCTATATACACGCCATTAACATTGTCTTCACACCATTCGAGGTATTCAATACCGCCTTCCATGACAACCACCTGAGAGACGGCATAGCCTTTATACTTTCCAAATGGCATCCTGTCATCAGGCTTTAAAAGATGCCAGGATGGTTGTGGGCGGGATTTGGAAGCTATATTCTTATCAAGCGTCTGGCAAGCCTGCTTGAAGTTCATATAAACCTCGTCACAGTCTGCACAGTTATCAATGACGGCATACTGCTGGCCAATTCCCATTATCTCACGAATCATATAATACTGCCCTATAATAGCAATATGGTACTCAACATGACCTGGCGAACTGTAACCGTTTATGAGCTGCTGCAGATAGTCCTCCGGAACTATACCACATCTCCGTTCAAGTTCCTTGCCTACAGTCTCAACGGTGACAGGCAACTTGCATTTGGCAATAAATCTGATGGCCTTGAAAATGTCCTGGTTGTACATGCTGTAAAACCATTCCGGCTTCACCTTATAGGCAATATCCTCGGCAATGTCTTGGTCGGCAAAACATGTAGCAAGAACACTTCGCTCCAGTTCGTCAGCATGAGGCATTTTTGCTGAATAATACTGGAGTAGTTCATACTGATCAATGCCAGTGTCGTTAATCCGACCACTTCTTCTTCGTTTCCTTTCAGCCATAACAAACCTTGTCTTTATTACATTGTTGATAGTACCATCTCCCTAAAGTCGCAAAGGAGCCAACGTGCTTAGCTCCGAAGTCCATCAACTCATAGAACTTTGGAGGAATAGCCCAATTCTCTCTTACCTTCAGGGTTTTGATAGGACGGCAACCCTTCTCACCTACCTTGCATTCCACTATAGCCATCTCTGATGTTTCATTGAATGATGGATGTCGTTCTACATGTTCTGCAACTCGCATCATGTCACCGAGCTTGCAACTACTCAATACCGGCTGCATATCGACTAAACAGCGGTAGTATATATCTCCGTTTTTTATCATAAGCGTAATTAATATGTCTCGTAATAGAACTTGTATTTCTTGGAAGCATTCAAGGCTGTTGCAAAATCCACCATGTCCGGAACTACCATCGACGGCCATGCCAGGGCCAGACGCAGGAACCTGATGCTGCCCTCACCTTTCATGTTATTACATGTCTTGCAACTGGCTCTAAGGTTTTCTATATTATCCTTACCTCCGTGAGAGGTAGGCATGATATGGTCAACTGTTAGTTCCTTTATGGAGAGCTGTTTACCACAGTAGGCACAATGGCCACCATACTTGTCGTAAACTGCCTTGCGCTTAGCCTTTGAAATCATCGTTTTATTCCTTTTACTATTCTTTATTCTCTTTTATTCTTCTCATTTCTTCGAGCAAACGAATATGTTCTGAGTTCTCTTCACTCATTAGTCTTATTCCGGCCTTTGTCCTCCATGAATCAACCTCGGCGACGGCTACGGCAAGCATGTCGAGAAGTACTTCCTTGACATCTTCAAGAGCATGTATCTTCTGTCTCTGTTCGTCTACCAACGCACTTAGAGTTTCGTTCTCATCCTTCATGTTGAGGGCATATCGCTGCCAGAAATTAACAGAATGCTCGGCAATACACTTTTCCATAGCCATATCACATTGAGACTGTTCTGCATTCTGTCTGCTCATCATTTGAACTCATCTCCCCAAGGCGATTCTCGATGTAATAGTTCAATCCATCAAGGCCAAACCCCATATTGATAATTTCCTTAAACATATTAAGTATATCGTAGGCTCCCTGAGAATAGCCTTGAAAGTAGTTCAAAATCTCGTCTTCCGAACCTTTAGGGTCTGACCACCTCTTCAAAGCTCTTTCCATTGCCATTTGTTGTACTGATGCCATATATACCTCCTTCTTTAGTCTATTCCGTCCATAAGCACTTTAATGGCTACCTCTCTGGGTGCAATAGTCCCAGCTCGTTGTTCTCCTTCATAGACACTGGCGGCATATCCTGCACGATCACGGATAAACTCTTCATCATCCTTACGCGGGTCGTTATACTCTCGCAAATAGTCCTTCAAATAGTCATAACAATACTCTTCCATGTCGAAATCGTCTTGTCTTGCAATGTAAATGTCTGCCTGGTCTAATTCATTAATCACTTCTTGATTAAAATGCCTTGTACAATACTCTTTGAGGGTGTCTCTTACCTTCTTGTGGATTTCGGGGCAATACTTACGAATATAATATTCTTCATCTGGGTCATCATTTCGTTTCTTCCATTCTGGCTTCCATTCCATTTCTGCTTTCCGCAGATTTTCGATTTCGGCAATAGTCAGACGGACAGGTATCGTAAAGAACCAGTCCTCAATATTCGATGACAGGTGTATCAGGTCAATGTCAAAAAAGAAATCCTTCTGTTCCATAAGCCAATATTGTTGAAAGTAACCTTGTAAATGCCAAATGGCGACACGGACTTACCGCACAAAATTCCCCCATTGGATGGGGATGGAGAACAAAGGTCTTTTATTGCTCCAAAGGCCCTTTCGGGCGACACCGACAAGTCAGCATGAGCGGCCAATGTTCTCAATTCCCCCAGTTTGGTGCCTGTATTATATTAATCCAACCCATCAGTGTGGGCTTCTTCCTCCTGCTTCAGGATAAAGTCATGAAACTGTTGCGCAGCTTTGTTATCTGCAGCCAATCCTTTATCTTCGCAGAACTGCTTGAATTCATCAACTTGACCTGTACAATCAATATAGTCCAACCAAGTGATATCACCATCATAGAGTGATTGCTCCCATGATTTCTTTTCTATTTTCTTAATTCTCATAATTTACTTAATAGAGGTTATTACTAATTCGTTTTAAAGTTCCTATAATCAAGGGTGACCCTGCCCAAAGAGGTGTTCATAATACCCAAGGCTCTCATGATATCTACGCCTACTCTCTTCACGCTCTCTACGCCTTCTGGCTTCGTACTTTCGCTTTTTATCCTTGCCGCTCTTTGATTTGTTGCCACCAAAGAGACCCATTGCAAGCAAGCCTAATAATAAGAGTTCCATAATTCTTGTTTTATTTTACGCTGAAAGTTCCGACGGGAATAGCAGTAGCGGTTATAATACTCATATAAAAGATTCCATACTCGCCCTTTTCCATTTCGGCAGCAGGGATAGTAAGCAAGTAAGACTGTTCCCCATATTTATGGCCGGTGAAGCCGACATATCCGGCCTTCTGTGTTTCAGAGGTTCCAATCAAAGCCGGTTGGAACTCCATCCACTGGATGCGCCGTTCTTTCTTTGAGGAATTAAAGCGTACAATACGATAAAGTTCCATAGGATCCTGTTCGTTCTTCTCTCCTTTAATGAGCAGACGGACATCGTTACCTCCCTTGATTTGGTAAGCAGACTTGCCGCCAGTAAACACGATATCCATTCCTGCAGCACCGGCAAGGCTACCAACTGCATCGGCTGCACTGCCAACACCTGCTGCTGTTCCCATTACTCTGGCACCTGTAACGACACCGCTCATGGAACCTGCGGAAGCAATCCCGATTACTCCTGCAGCTCCTGCAACCTGTGACACACCACCGACAATCTTTGACCACTTACTGACTTTGTTCTGGTGCTTCTTAATCTCGCCGCTTTCTTTTGGCAGGACAGCGAGAGTAGAGTCACTGGTGAGAATACAGTAAGAGTTGATGAACTCAGGTTCTGCAACGGTTACTTGAGCTAATGCGCTGTAAGATGTCAGCAGCATTGCGAGGCTAATAAAATACTTTTTCATACGTTTGGCGATAATTTCTGGTTGCCCCTGGTCAGCCTGTCGAGGCATTATTACTATACAGAAGTGGGCCGCCGCCCATGCACCAGTAGGAGTCGCCAAACGCCTTTATCCAACACAGACGGACAGCCCACTATAGTGAGTTGTCTTGTTTGTTGCGCCCGTGAACGTGATATTTTGGCGACTACACTGGTCGGGCACTTCCATAATTTGGTGCAAAGTTACAACTTTTCTTTCAAAGAACTCTTGTTTTTTCAAAAAAATGGCGGGTTCATCCTCTGGATGTGGTTTCTTGGCGAACTTCACTGGTGAAGAATCCCCCGCCAAACACCGGTATTATATTCTTTCGTACTCTTCCAGACTGCGCAGGTATTTTTCCACGGCTTCCTTGATGAAAGCATTGAGAGTGATTTCAAGACGCTCTGCCATATTTGCAGCCCTGGCATGTAAATCAGGTCCCAGTCTGACATTAAGAGGCCCATTGTAAGGCCGCTTAGGATCTTCACCCTTAGAGTGACACTTGTCAAGGTACTTGTCTACGGCAATCTGAAAGTTCTTCTCCAGCTCTGCTACGGACTTACCCTTGTAGTTAAGCAGTACGTCCCTCATGCCCTGCACACGGCCATGAAGGATTTCTTCCTTTTCATTGTACTCCACGCTACCCATGTAGCCTTGATACTTAAGATATCCCATAATTATATTACTAAACGGTTTCTAACTTTTCTTTGATAGCTTCGATTTCATCGAGTATACTCTCATTAAGATCCGCAAGCCTATCATTATCATCTTCAAGCTCATTCTTGATTTTCTCTTTCAAGATGTCGATATATGCGTCAATAGCTGCCGTAATATGCGTAAGTTCGGAATCTGAAAAAGTGACTGTAATCCGGTTGTCCCCAAATGGAGTGTCACTTATTATTTTTTCTATTATTTCCATAAAAAATACACTTAGTCCGTGCCGTGCGCAACTTCTTACTTTCTATTCTTGTGTATATAACATTCCGTTTATCATCTTGTAGTGCTTCTTCTCCATGACGTGCTCATAGAGGTGTTTCGTAAACTTCCCAAGGAACACCACAAACTCCACACGGGTGGACTGAGGTGTCGGATGGACGATGAAGGTCATAATACCTCCATTCTTGTCAGTACTATGTTGCAGCAACAGTCCTGCACCAAACTTGTCCAACGGTGACACTACAAGGTTGTGTTTCTTGGCGCAGTCAGCAATAATGCGCTCTTGCGCGTGCTCTTTCTGGACTGCTTCTGTTCCACTTTGGTACAGTGCATCCATCTGCGTAAACAGCTCATCGTGAATTTTCTGCCAGTTCATAAAAACATAATATTTGGTTCTGTGCGCAAAGGTAACTAAAAATAGTTACATAGCCAAATATTTAGGCAATTATTTTTGTTTTTCAGATGATTTTCCTTTTTAATCACCCGAAAAACTTCCTAATTTGAATAAAATGTACAGTTATATTGGCTTACTTCTTTACGCAACTCTATTGTATACATGTATACATATATACATCTATTTCTTGTTCTTTCCCAGATATGCGTAAAGAGTAGCCTTACTAATGCCTGTTGCTTTGGTTATCTCCGCAACAGTACAGGTCTTACTGTTATACATCCTAATAGCAAGATCTAACTTGTCTTTGTCAACGGCAGGACGGCCACCGTGACGGCCACGCGCCCGCGCAGCATTGAGTCCGTCTGCTGTGCGCTCCCGGATAAGGTCGCGTTCAAGCTCTGAGAAACCGGCCATCATCGTGAAGAGCATCTTCCCCATGGGCGACGTGGTGTCGAGCCAGGTCTCTTTCAAGCTCTTGATGTCTGCCCCTACCTGATGTATCTTCTCAACAAGTTCTATCAGTCCTTTTACCGTTCTCCCAAGGCGTGACAGTTCTGTGATAACTATTACGTCACCCTCACGCAGCGCATCGAGCATCCTGTCAAGTTCTGGACGCTCTTTCTTTGCGCCACTTACCTTCTCCTGGTAAATCCGTTCGCATCCTGACATAGTAAGTTGGTCTATCTGACGGTCAAGTGACTGATCCTTTGTTGAAACTCTGCAATAACCGATTACCATATGCTTATGTTCTTATTACACTATTATGCAAATTAACCAGCTGGCCAGCCCAACAAGTCCAACTAATGCGGCCACCATTCCCATACAGCCAGAGGCACAACCCTTGTTCTTACTCATGGCTTCTTCGAGCTGCTTTTGAAGTTCTCCGAGTTGCTTTTGATACTGTTTCTCGCGTTCGTTGGCAGCATCTTGAACCTTTTTAAGGTTCTCCGAAAATTCCTTGGATTGCTTGGCATTCAGATCCGTCTGGGACTTCAACTGGGCTTGCAGCTTCCCGAATTGTTCAGACTGTTCTTTCTGAACTTTTTCACTCGCCTTCGTCATTTTCTCAACCTGCTGCAGCAATTCCTTATTCTTCTTGTTGGACTCTTCAATTTGTTTGATGAACTGCTTCTCAACCTCCTTAACGAGGGCAGCACGTGAGTTATTTCTGGTGGCAGTGACACGTTCCACCATTTCAGAGAAATACTGACCAAGGCCATTTGGTGTCGGTGCCACCTTATCGGCAATGGACTTCATGAAAAGTTCTTCGCCGACATGTCCGATGGCACAGATGACGGGAGTAGTCATTACAGAAACAGTTTGTAAGACCTGAATCTCGTCAAGGGCCTCGATGCCTCCCCCACCCCCTCGGACAAGGGCTATCACATCATAGCCAGATTTATCAAGGTTCTGCAGGAATGAGGACAGCATTGCAGCATTGCCAAACGACTGTCGGTGTTCCTGAAAGTCAATCTTGACGGCAGCAGCGTTCACACCTGCGTTAAAGTCCTGCATAGTGATGGAGGTAGATGCGAATACCAGAGCAACCTTTGGTCGTTCGTCCCGGAATAGTTTTTCTTCCAGGACGGCATCCACATTCTTGAAGCCTTTCTTGCTTTTCGCAATGCGAATCTCGTTACGTTTCAAGTCCTGTTCTGTCACGAACTGGTCTTTCACTATCTCATATCTGGTTACGTTGACCAGTATCTGGATAGTACCAGTGTTATTGGCCACCAACTCTATCAGTCCACCAATCTGCACAAGGCTGTTGGACTTCAACTTTGCCCTGTCCTGACGATTGATCTTCAGAGTGACGGACTGATTAGTATTGTCAGGGTCACGTAGCTCGTCATAAAACGCTGCCCACTGTGGATTTTGGTTGGGACGTTGTATATAGATACCACGTATCCATACAACATTATTTGTCGTCCCCTTATCGAGGTATCTACGATATAACCCCACCACCTCTACAGGTGAGTAGTATGGAACAGCTGGTAGATTTTGAGTTTCGTTTGGCATATGTTAGTTATAGGTCTTTATATCGTTCAACAGGCGGAGCATCAGGAAAGCAGCATTTACGGGAGTGTCCTCCAATATTGAATATAGGGTATCAGATTCTTCGTCGGTATAACAAATCTGGTATTCGTCCTCTATCTTATTCAGTCCAAACGAATATACCATACCCCCATTCTCTATCTTTGAAGGAAGCAAATCAAGCAAGGCTGTCAGAGACCAGGCAGGGGTTAAAGCATCTGGCTTGCTCTTCTTGGCAATGTCAGTCAGGAAACGGTCAGCCGTCATTCTGTTCTCTCTGGCCTGTTCCAGTGACAGAGGGTATAGAGCCGGCTCATCCTTTCCGCTTTCCACGGCTATCCAACATTTGTCTGCCGTTGATGAAGAAATACCCATCTCCAACAATTCGCGGCCTTGTTCCAAAGATGTACAGTCTTTAATCATGCGTCAACCTCCTTTTCTTGATTACTGATAGCCTGTACTAACTTATCCACCATCGGATTTTCTTCAGGACTACTGATGTTCAAGACCTCGCCTTCAGCAGCTTCGAAGGACACGCTGGGTGCTGCACCTGCGGCCTGTGCCTCCTTCAGGTAGTCTATCACTTTCTGCTCATCCTTCAAGGATGCCGCCAGTCCAACCATGACGCACGTCATCACGTCAGTCTCATATCCTTCGTCTCGAAGTACCTGAAGCTGTTCCTTTGTCAGCGTCAGCTTTGAGGTGTGGTACTCTACTGTCATTGTACCACCCACCTCGTTCAGGAGGTCGAGCATTTCCATTTCGTAGGAATTTATATTTTGTTTCTCCATTCCTTAAGAATTACATATTTAATTACACTGATTAAACATACTCAGAAATTGATATGTGTTTCACCATCCCATTCATCATTGATGGTTATGGTTATGCGAAAATTAGCCTGGCGAATATTTGCCTGGATCTTTGGATATAGGGAATGCCCTTTTGAGTCTGGCCACTTTGCCGTAAAGTCATCCACTTTGGCAGAGAAAGACTTCACGCTGTCAGTGGTGACTGTCTGTAGGCCACATGATTCCACGTAGAAGGATTCCATTTCTGGGTAACCCTCACTTAGATTTTCTTTCTCACATGCCGTCAGAGACAGCAAGATAACTAATATAAGAAAAACCGATTTCTTCATTGCAATTCTTTATAGTTGTTCTACTCTTCCATTGGATAAGTCTCGTCATAAATATCACTCAGTAACTTATCGTTGAAAGTCCAATGCGCACCAGGCGCAATATGTTTGGACTTATACCCCTTTAGCTGTGCAGAAAGCGCGCTAATAGATGTTTCCTCACCATCATAGATAATTTTACGAGCCGACGCAATGGTGACCGTAATAGACGGATCATCCTTCCATATTAGAATATCACCTTTCTGCATACCCATCTCGAAGAAGTCGAGAGGTGGCCGGTGAACCTGAGCCTTTACCGATGCCGCCTTATCGTCATCCGTCAGATCGTTTTGAATTTCATCAGTCACCTCTTCTGTTACATCGGTGTGATGAAAAAGCTCAAGAATGGCTTTCGCCTGATTAACCTGAATACGGAAGAACTCGCGATTGGCATTGATACGTTGCGGTTCAAAGGCCATATGTAAGGCTTTCTCTATTTTTACACAGTCACTTTTCTTCACCCGACAAGCAAACTGACATTCAAAGGGTACTGGTACACCAGTCGTGTACAGTTCCTTCATCCTCTTGTCAATATCCTCCTGTGCCGTCATGCCAATCTTTACGAGTCCTGGCATCACTGGGTTGGTCAGCAAATAAACAATTCCATATTCCATATCATTCAAACTTTAGCTTTGGCAATGCGTTAACAATATCAACAGTCTGCACGGAAACGTTGATTATAGACAACAGCAGGTCGAGAATGTATCTCGGCTTGTGGTGTTCACGACTCCAGTCGTTTGCGTCATTCTTGATGCCTGACTTCTTATCAGTATCGACGCAATAACGCTCTATAATCCATTCTATAGCAGACTTGCCATTTACAACGTACTCATAAGCCTTTTCTGGTATATTCTCGATGGTGAGATTACCATTATAGATGATAGTAGATTTGTCGGTCTTGCTCTTAAAACGCAGCTTATCAACTACACGGAAATAGTCATAGTCTGACAGATCTGTCGTTTCCTCGATATAGCCACCCGTCGAAGGGTCACGTTTGGTTTCCATCGCCACCTTACGGTCACCAATGACTGTCACCCCAGAATATGACTCTACCTTCTCATAGTTCAGGTGGAGGTCGGCCAACTTCTTGCCGTACATATAGAAGTCCATGAAATCGTTGACATTCTCGACGATGGGAATGCGAGGCAATGACTTCTTTAAATCTGCTGCAAACCGTTCACGGTAATCTTTTGAGTGAAGGAGTCCATACACATAATAGAATATCATTTCCTTGGTTATGTTCTTAGCACCGCCATAACGGCTACGTACCTCCTTGAGAATCCAGTCAGTAATACCGTCCCGTTTGATGTACTCATCATTGGTTTCATCATCAAAAAGAAACTTCTGTTTGTTCTTGTTTTCTTCGTACCAGTATAAAGGCAAACAGTATCCCGTATCTAATGTGTGATAATTTGCAATAGAATCAATAATAATAGTGGAGAATCCCTTACTTGCTCCTGTTCCACTTATACATAATAATAGATTATTTGTATTAGGAGTAGGAAAAAATGAATGCTGAAGATAATGACTCCAACTAAAAGGACGGTCAAAATACAAGTTCAATTTTACAAAAGGTCTATATACACTAACCCGATTATCATCTACATAAGAATGCTTAATTCCTTTTTCTGCATCTTTCAAAAGATTCTGTGCCCATTTTATTTTTGTTTCATCCTGGTTAAATTGATAATTACCATTGCTTTCTGAATACAGCTTCAGTTCGTTGTTGTAAACATCAATCATGTTGGTCATATTGTTTTTGATTGAACGCAAGGAGAAATTGTATACCCATGCGTCACGACAAGTTACAACTCCGCTGGAGTACAAACTAAAGAATGTCTTTTTTACACCTTTATCTTTCGTACCCAACAATAACATAGAATCAAAAACACCATCTCTAACGTTAATCCAGTCATTCTTCTCATTAGGATTAATTGTCTCCCACTCCACTCCTTTTATAGAACGAAAATCATGAACCATTTTAAGCTTCTGTTCCCGTGATAGGTAGTCGCCTATATCATGGTAGAATATAGTTGCAGGAGCCTTCTTTGCAGGATTCTTGACTAAGAACGTTATAGAAATTGGTGTTCGAGAACCAGAACCGAAGATTTTACCACCTTCTTTTCTTGACAGTTCACCAGATGTTCTTTGATTACCACGAAGATTCAAAACATAAATGGTTGTGAACTCATCTCGTAAGCATTTTCGCATACCGTCTTGTGCAAAACCATCTATCCAAGAACCATTACTAATGAAAGCCACGATTCCTCCTTCTTTTATTTGTGAAATTCTATCACTGGCCCACCTAAATGCTTTAATATAACTGTCATATAATGAACGTTTAAGGCCAGCTTCGCTGTTTTTCACATATGTAAGAGCGATCTTATTATCCAGTTTTGGATAAGATAAATTCTGAGCATCGTCATTTGCAGACTTTTGCCCTACCGAATACGGAGGATTGCTTGCAATAACTCTAACAGGTGCTTTTTTCTGTTTCTGAAGTCTCTCTGAGTTTTCAGGGAAGAGCTGGGAGAAAATATCATTGTCACCATGTTCGTTGAGTTGGAAAGTGTCTGTAAGACAGATGCCGTCATAGCATTCGTATTTCTCTGGCTTCATTATCTCATGGAACACCGCTTCTATGTTCACATCAGCAATATAGTAGGCAAGCAGAATAAGCTCGTTACAATGTATCTCTTTCTTATATTTACGAAGCATGTCTTCTTTCTTGATCAGTCCACTTTGCAACAGTCTGGTGACAAAGGTTCCAGTACCTGTAAACGGATCCAGGAAGTGAACGTTCTCTTCCGTAATAGAAGTACCGAACTCTTCACGTAGGATGTCCTCTATGCTATAGATAATAAAGTCCACACACTCGATGGGCGTATAGACAATTCCCAGTCTCTCCACCGTCAACGGGAAAGCTCCCTTGAAGAACTTGCCATATAGGTTCTTGATAATAGTCTGCTTTCCTTCCAGATTATCAATACCGGAAACATTGTTCTTAACTGAGGTGTAGAACTTGTCGAGAACAGCTGTATCCATCTCCATACCTTCTGACTCCAGCACTTCAACCATATCCTGCATAGAACGGCTGACGGCGTTGTTATTGACGAACTGATATTCCTTGAATAACGCATCGAACACAGGTCTGGTTATCATGTGCTGTGCCAGCATCTCAATGGCCTCGCCCTCTGTGATACAGTCGTTGATGTTCTTGTGTAGACCACCAATGAATTCATGGAAGTAAGTCCTGGCACTTTCATTTTCTTTTATAAGAAGTGCAATACGCTCAATGAACTTACGGGCAATCTCGCCAATGGACTTAGCCCAGTTCTCCCAGTACATCTTATCGCCTACCTTCTCGACGAGCTTGGCATAAATACCATCCTGCAGTTCTCCAAACTGTATCTCCAACTGACGTCCTACTTGGTCACCAGTCAGGGTGACGGCATCGTCATCATGTTCTGGCGCATCCTTCCCGACGGAATATGTCCCGTGCGGCACCCCAGCAACGGTAATCTTCGCAGGCTTTTTCTTATTCAAGTTTATCTGATTGACATGGGCGTTGAAGTTCTCATCATGGGAACGCAGCGCATTAAGGATAGTCCAAACTACCTTAAAACGCTCGTTATCATTCAAAGCCTGTTCCGGCGTGACATCATTCGGAACAATAACCGGGATGATTATGTAACCGTATTTCTTTTCATGTTCCGTTCCTTTTCCAAACGAGCGCATGACACGACCAACGGACTGTACCACCTCCACCTCACTGTTACGGGGAGACAGGAACAATACGGCATCAAGAGCCGGAACATCCACACCTTCAGAGAGACAACGGACGTTACAAAGAACACGGCACTCCTGCGGATCGTCTGCCTCCTGTTTCAACCAGGCAATAAGTTCATTTCTGGTATTGGCATCCATTGAACCATCGATGTGACGTGCACGGACGTTCACAACCTCACTACGCTCTTCTTCTGGAATGGCTTCTTTATAGTCATCCGATACCTGATGGAAGTATTTGGCTATCTGTGTTGATGAGAAGTTAGGGTTGCTTTTTGTCGGGTTGATTGTCTGGCAGAAGGCAACGGCACGTCTCATCATATTCGGATCTTGCTCCTTGGTAATACCCTTATCGCCCTTGATGCGCTTTGACAGGCCATTAATACAGCCGATAAGTTTGGTGGCATCGTCAAACTGCAACTCCTTTATTTTCTCTTTGTCAGCGGCCATTGTGTATTTGGTCTTGATGCTTTCCCTAATGTCCTTTGGAATGTCATCCTCACTGACAGTCAGAACCAACACCTTATAGTCCGTCAGCAATCCCTGACTAACAGAGTCGCTGAAGGTAAGACGGTGGAACTCTTCACCGTAGATGTTTTCATCATCCATCGAACAGAGAACGTCCACATTCTCGTCCTGCTTTGCCTTAACCTTAACCGAATCACGATATAGGCGTGGCGTGGCCGTCATGTACAGTCTCTTTTCAGCCTTGATGAAGTCATTGTTGTGTATCTTGGTGAAGTTGCTTTCAGACTTTGACTTCAATATAACACCGGTTGTGCGGTGTGCCTCGTCACAAATAATCAAATCCACCACCCTACCGTACATATCGATAGCCTCCTTTACAACATCGATGCTCTGATATGTTGAGAATATGACAGTCCTGTTAGACTCCTTATCATACTTTCGGAGCTGACGCAGGATTGACTTGGTATTGGTAGTAGCAGGAACAGCAAGATCAACAACACTCTCGTCTTCGTCATCGGCATCCTTCATCTCACGGGTGACCTTTGCATCAGAGCAGACGCAGACGGCCCGCATGTCATCCTGCTTGTCGGCCATCCATGCATTAAGAGTCTGCCCTAACAGGGCGATGGATGGTACCAGGAACAGAACAAAGGAGTCCTGAGTGGTCATTTCCTCCATGATCTTCAGAGAAGTGTAGGTCTTACCAGTACCACAGGCCATAATGAGCTTACCACGGTCGTGCCCTTTCTCTACGAAATACTCATAGGCTTTCGACATAGCTGTCAATTGATGGGGTCTTGGCTGTTTTCCTGGCAGCTTTGCTTTCTCACCGTAAAGGCCGCTTTTGAGCTTACCCCAGTCTACTGCAGATATTTCAAGGTCATAGAGAGAGATACGGTTGAAAGGCTTCGATAATCCCTGAATGGCAGCTTCGGCATTTACGCCCCACCGCTTGCGCGACGTAGACACCCACACAAGGTTGCTAAACTCCTTTGTCTGGAAGGTATCTGGGTCTGTAAATGTACGACTGGCATTAGCAAGGAAACTGTCAACGGCCCCCTTATCAATGGTTGCATCCTCAGCATAGCATTTACATTGGATAGCCCAATAATCGCCGTAGTCAGTCTTGGCCACAAGGTCTATACCCAGATCCTTGCCACCGAAGTCTTTCCGGCATGGAAACTCTTCCCATAGCCATACCTTTTCAAGGCTGGTGTAGCGTGGGTCTGTCAGGAACCAGAGCTTCATCAGTCGCTCGAAATCCGAACCTTTCTCTTTCTCCGTTGATGATTTCAAACGGATTTCCTCTAATATATCAAGGATGCCTATATCTGCCATAGTTATACTATATTATTCTATTTATTAATCTTGAATTTCTTATCGCCCTCACCGTATAGTGCTTCTCTAAGCAGCGTCAGAACCTTGTCACGCTTCTCATTGTCCTGAAGGTTGCTGCACATCGATACATTGCCGTTTCTGAGATAACTCAGCAGCAGGAACCCCAAGGTGTCGGTTTCCATTATCTGATTGCAGGCATTCACACGGGCGTTGGTGTCTGCCAGCTTCGGCTCGATGGATAACTCATCGACCCTCTTCTTCACCTCGTCCAAAGACAGGAAGGTAGTATTTTTAGGAGTATGCTCGTTAATGGTTTCCTGCAACTGTCGCTGCATCTTCCCAAGAAAATCTAACGTTGCCTGGCATACGTCCAATGACCAGTTGTGTGTCTCACAGACAGCCATCAGGAGTGTAGTCAGAGACTGACCGAGAGACGAAACCGCTTCATCCGGAGAGGTCTCATCTGCCTCCATCATTGCCATTATTACACTACTTATCTCTTCTGCTTTCATTATCTGTCCAATAAACGTTTTAAGAACTTTATTTTGCAACTTTGATTTTCAGACGGCAATTCAGACTTTTATGAGCGGATGAAAGGGATTTCCCTACCCTATTTTCGTATCAGTCTACAAAACCACCGTTTTCTGGACTACTTTCAAGGTTCTACAATACCTTTTTCGGCTATTGTCTTGAAACACCTGACAGTCACCTCTACATCGGCTGCTGATTGGTGCCAGTCAATATCATCGGTTTTCACTCCAAGGGCTTCAGACAGTTCTATCAGCTTAGGCCACTTATAATCGCCGTAATAGCCCGGAATGGCACAGAAATCTGTCATCCGGTGCATTGTGTCCCACATCGTCATTGACATATCGATATCGACACCTTCACGTCTGGCTTCAGCTAAGACAAACTTCTTATCGAAATTACCATTATGGGCCACAAGCAAGTCGGCATCGATAATAATACTTGCGAACTCCTGAAGTGCCGCAACCTTATCTGATGTTCCCAATTCTGCAAGCCGTTCTTTAGTGAGGCCATTCACCTCGATGGCTCTTGAAGAAATACAAGACTCATCTGCTGGCCAGTCAAAGAAATGGGTCTTTTCATCGACCTTCACCAAATCCTTGTCGAGAATCTGCCAGGAGATAGACAGTATAACATTTCGCCCGCAGTCAATGCCGCTGGTCTCAGTGTCAAAAACAACTGTCTTTTTTATGGATGAGAGGTATTCCCTCCATGCTTGTTTATAATCCATCATATCACTCTACAAATTTCTGTGTTTCATTAAAACCAAATATGTCTATATTAAGACTCTTGATTCCCTTCATTTCAAGTGCCTTCAAATAAGCACAGACAAATTCACCAAATGTAACATAGTCCATTTTCTCATACATATGAGCAATCCAATCGGATTCCGTCAGTCTATCAGCTTCAATCACATAGTCATGACCAAGGCCAGACATCGGATCTTCACCAGTCATGAGTTTTCTCCAGACGAGATTGCCATCCCCATCAATGTAAAAATGCCTTATCGAGCGACGATAATCACCAGAAGATGTTATTTTTGCACTTTCTAAAGCTTTGTCTTTTAAACGGTTTGGTTGCTTTCCAAAATCGCTAAGACTTTTCATCAACTCATCTACTTTCTTACTCATAACGCAATTATATATATGTATACATGTATACTTGTATCCAACATTTTATATCGTTGACGAGGACATATCTCGGTTCTCTTCGATAATACCTTCGTCATTAAGCGAGAATGTTGATATATAAATCAACTCAGGCATGCCATTAGTCCAAAAAGCCACACTTGCTTTTCCTGCCGAATAGTCCAAATGGTCAACTATAATTTCGGTTCTTTCGGCTGCAAGCTTCAGCAGAGTCTCTGAATCATCATCCGACTCGCCGACACATACTTTGTAGTGAGGAATGCCATCAATCATTTTAGGCTCCTGATCCATGATTTCTTTTATCGCGTTTGCCTTATCAAGCAAAGCTCCTAAGATACGTTCTTCAGCAATCTCAGATGACAGTTCACCCAGAAGAACTTTCTGAAGGTCTTTGATTCGTTCCTTATAGAAGTCCATACAATCAGCTACCCAAACAAGGTTAGCTTCTGCATCAGTATAATCCTCCACGTTTCCTCTTATGCTATCAGAATGAAGACCGTTATACTCTTCCTGCCTATCTGATAACTCTGAGAAATAATCACCGTCAAGCAGCTTCTCTATTTCCTGAAGCCGTTCAACGCCTTTCTTAATATATTCAGTATTTACCATATATTAATTATATGTATACATGTATACTTGTATAAATGTATCACGTCTTAATATTTCTTTTTTTATCACCACTGCGTGGTGTTACACAAATCTTCTCAGCTGCAGTCATCGAACCATATATTCGGTTCTTCTTTGCAGGGTCTACAGGAGCATGGTAAGGAAACTTACTAACCTTCTTTTTATTATTTTCCTTCCACTCCTGCTTGCGAATCTTCAACTGCTCATTCCGCAGATGCTCAATTATAACATTCTGGACTTTCTCGATGACAAATTCAGCAGTATCACTCTCCCGAATGAATACAGGATGAGTAAAACTTCGTACCGAACGATACCAAGCATCATTGTCACCTACATGCACTGCAATTTTGTAACGGCGTAAGTATAGCGGTATGACTATATCATTAGCCTTACCTACCCGGACGTTAATCCAATGCTCGATGTTATTTTCAACGAGGAACTGTTTTAGGGCTTCCAGCTTTTCTTCTTGCGACATATTGTTTGCAGGTTTTAGTCTGTATACTTGTATACATGTATTAATGTATCAAAGGGCATCTTCTATACTACGCTCGGCCTTTAATCGAACTTTCCCATTTTTTGCTTCATATGAGTCTATGCCTGCTCGCATCCAGTGTTCCATAACCTGACGAACACTGAAATTCTCTTTGCGAGCTATAGCCTGAGCCTTTTCCCATAATTCAGGGTCACATATGAAGGAGCAGTGACGATACGAAGAATCTTCCTGCTTCTTCTTAGCAGACTTTGGAGCAACTGTCACTTTCTTGACAGCAGGTGCCTGTCCTGTCTCCTCACGCATCATGTCATCAAGGTTGTCAAAACCAAAATCATTATTTATTTCCTTTGCCATACCTATATGTATTAATGTCTATTTGTATACATGTATACTTGTATAAATTACTTAATCCTCTCAAATAATGGCTTGAAGGCATTTTCAACAGCTTTCTCCTGCCAATAATCAAGTGGTTCTGTAGTGCTATAACTCTTAACAGCAACACCATGCTTTATACGAGGTGTCACAACTCCAAGGTCACCAAGAACTTTGATAGCATTGTCACGATCCTGCTTCACAATATCACGACGTTCATCACTCACAATAATGTTGTTTGGCACAAAAACTAACTTTGCAGAACTTATACGTTTGAAGATGTTACAAAACAATTTTGTGGCATCAAGTGTGTCTGCATCATAGCCAAAAGGTATAATGGCCACATCAGCTGACTGAAAAACATACTTCAGTGCGTGATCATTAATGTTACCAGGACAGTCTATCAAAATCCATCCCGGCATATTTTTTACCTTCTTCATCAGTTCTTCAACCATCTCATCATCCGATGTATTGATCGACTGAATCTGCCATGGCATTTTCTTTATTTCTTCAAGTATTCCGTCATCAACCTGTTTCTGAAGATCTTCAAGTTCTCTCTTCCTATGCCTGAAAAGAGATTGCTGAATGTCTGCATCCATAACAGCAACAGGAATATTTTTCTGTGCAAGATAAGTTGCAAAGAGACTGCATAAGGTCGTCTTACCAACGCCACCCTTGATGTTCGTGAAGAGGATAATCTTATTCTCCATAATTTATGTCTACTTTAATACTTGTATACATGTATACTTGTATATTTGTCCACAAAGATACAAATAATATTTTAAATACTACAATTTTTTCGTGAAATTATTGTCTTTACCGTAGATTTTATCTACATGCTCGACTAAATTATCCAATCCTGGCACCATTCCATATTCTTTAACGTATATAGCTTCAAACAAGTTACAATATTGCCAGAGTTCTTCGATAACTTCTTTTGTCTGTTCTTTCGCATCAAGCATTCTCTTCTTAGAGGGTTGACGGGAAAGGTGGTCATTGACAATCTTAGTTACCTCAGGATCCTGAGAGAGTTCATCCATATTCACAGTATAGTTAACCTGTTTCAAACGTGCAATCTCAGTATTCTTTTTATTGAGCTGTTTCGTCAAGTCGTCAATAGTCTGGACGTTGCCCGCCTCAATGGCTTCAAGTTCCGTAATTCTTTCATGCAAACGCCTTAACTCTGCCGCATCAGCGTCGTCATCGGGAAATAGAGGAACTTCACGTCTGATAGTACGAGACTCAATCATCTTCATAAGGTACTTCATTCCCCACCAGACGGTTTTGTAAACTCGCCCCCGGCAATTTTCGGGAGCAAGGTTCATAACGAGGGGATTTTTACAAATCTGGTCTATTTCATCAAGTAAACGACCATCACGGAAACCGAGAGACCTCGATTTAATCCCTTCTTCTTCTGCTGTCTTGTGTTTATAAACTCCTTTGGGCATAGTTATGTTGTATTATTGAAATTTCAAAACGGACATTCATCTAACATAGGTTCAAGACCAAATTTATCCACCAGTTCTCCTATAACAGGATGCTCTTCCTCCATATGTCGAAGTATAACATCAGGAGTTGCAATTTCCCTGTGGGGTTCCTCTGGTATGTCATCGAATGTACCTGGCGCTGACATGACTACGTCCTTAATATCCCCACCATGAATATTCTGAGAATCCATAAAGTGGTTCACATTGACATTGGAGAGACCTAAATCATAAACAGCCTTTTCCCATTGGTCTGTCTTGCCTTCATCAGGAAACACTATAATATTGCGTTTCGATAGGGTAGGGGAATCCCTAAGAACAGCATCAGCAAGCAGTCTTATACCAGAAGAGCCAGCAGTGGCCAGCCAGATATATTCTGGCATTGCACATGTCATGCAAAGAGCTGTCGACATGCTCTCTACAATGGCCACAGTCTTTTCTGACAGTTCTGGATAAATTTTCTCATTGAGCAAATGAGCACCAGAAATGCAATTATATGGTTTCCTTGTACGATTGTCATCCCATCCCCATTTCCCTTTGGTACTCTCCAAGAGAGTACGCATCATTATGAAATGCATCCAGGTTAATGCGGACTGTTTACTGGCGATGAATTTTGTCCGATGACCGAAATTACCACGTTCATCATCAAAGCCCATTATCTGAGCTGTACGACAGACTCCTTTTTCATCGATCTGGGGAAAAATACATGAACCTACAGGCAGGTAATGCGAACCTTCCAAATGTATAGCCTTACGAGTAAGCCCAACAAAGTAGAGCTTAAAGGCTGCATTTACTTTTTCCCATCCAAACTTACGAGCTAAATAGCGTGCTAAAGGACTACCTTCGTATGAATCTGGAAGTGCTGCAGTAATCCATTGTGTAGGCATACTATACAGGGTTGTATCCTTTGGAAGCGGCATTGGCTTATATGGCTGCTTCTTATACACTTTCTTCCCCTTGAAACCTGTTCGAAGATCACGAGAAGAAGGACGCAGCGCATAATTGTCGGTAGTAATATACTCTCCGATATCAATGCCAGCATCTTGACAGAGATACAGAAAAGAGCCTATCGTTACCTTTGTAGGGTCATAGCGATTCAATGCCCAACTAAAAATACTGTTTGTCTGCTTAGCATCATAATTACTTGCAGACGCACTTATCTTGTCGAATATCGGACGGGCATCTTCGCCTAAATCTGCCAACATCAAAGCCAGGTGTTTCCAACCTTCAGAGTCGGTGGCCATATCAGATACAGCCCCAGTTGATATCAGGGCATCTGCGAGTTCGCTATATCTGAATGTCTTTGTTACCATATTAAATCACCTAACTTCTTTTTGTATACATGTATACTTGTATAAATGTGTCAAGAGGAACTTTCTCCTGCATCCTCAGAGGGTGAAGGCTTCTGGTTAACACCTCCGCGTTTATCACCACTCCGTATCTGAGGTGGATTCGATGGAGTAGGGGAGTCATATCCCTGCTCATTCTCTCCATCTTCACTGGTAGGGAACAATCTATCTTCCGAAGACTCGGCAGCTATATATGAAATCTCCTGTTCTTCAGTTGCTGTTAGCTCATCCTCTGACTCAAAATCAGAATCTTCATTCTCGCCACCTTTAAGCTGACCATCAGCAATCATCTTCTTGCGGATAGCAGAAACTTGTGACTGGTTCATCCCAAACATTCTGGCTATCTCGGACTGATTCACATCACCAGAGTCCACACCTTCGCTCTGCTTAAACAGATAGAACATCCGCACCATGTCAGCCTTTGAGGGTTTATCAGTATTCATAGTGGAACGTCTCACTACTGCCTTTTCCTGATCAGCCTCTATAATCATATTATAGACTGTCTCGGCATAATGGTTGAACACACGCATCATCCTAATAGCCATATCCATCTCTTTCAGAGATATTTCTTCTGCCCTGTAGTCATTTAGAACATGGATTATCATTGAAAGACGAAGAATATAATGTGCGTTCTTCTGTTTATATCCTGTGAGGAACTGTGTACGCTCAGGATCTTCCCACTCCGGCTTAATAACCTCTTCGTCCATGTATTCAATATAAGCCTGACGCGCCTCGTCACTGAGTTTATACTCAGTACCAGCTTTCAGATTCAAATCTATATCCTTCACAATGGTAAACCATTTATTGAAGTTAGCCTTCATCTTTGGCTTCTGAGACAAGAGCGTTCGTTTCTTGTACGGACACGCCAGGAACAGAAATCGGTCAAACCCGCCGTCATCTGACAATGCAATCGGACGGAACTTCTTCACAAACTCCTTTTCCTGAATAGTTCCCATTAAAGAGAATGCTATATCAGTACTCACCGGCAAGCGTTCATCAGACTTGCGGTCGCTCTTGGGAAGCCTATTATTGAAGTATTCAAGGAAATTCTGCCATTCGCTGCTATCGGCACTCTTTACACCCCTGTATCGCCCGAGGTTGTTAAGAATGGCCTTCACCTCGTCACGATAATATGTTATACCTGTAGCACTCGCCTCCAGCATCTGATTCAGACGTTCTGGTGTAGGGTCATTTGTTAGGTATAGGGATGGCAGTTTCGGGCGTGGTTTCTCGTTCTGATCTGCTTCGTCACACTCATCGTTATACTTAATGCGAACCTGTTTATCAATGGCATCAACGGCATCCATGAAGAAATTATTAATGGATGTCTTCACACCCGACTGCTTATCGACCATGACCGACCATATAGTGGCATGGTTCTTATAGTGGTCATAGAAACTGGTAACCTTCTTACCAGATACAGCAGCTATACAGGTCAAACCAGCCACTACGGCCTTATCCCTGTGACAGTCGAAATCATGGGCAGCTGCAGTGAAAATGTCTGCCACCTCAGGACGAAACCCGTCAATAGGAAGTTTCCACTGGCCAAGTCCCAGACGGGCACTTTCTTCACTTTCCTTAACCGATGTACGGAGATCCTGCAGGACTTTCAGCCCTGCACCACTATCCTCTATTTTGCCAAGCCCCTTATTATGAGCCTCAGGCGGGACGTTAGCCCCACTACCTTTTTTTGCCATTACTTTTGTATTTAAGTCATCATGTCCTGCCACAGACATGGCTCTCGAACCATTCGATTGCGCTGCAAAGTTAATAATAATTTCTGATATAACAAATTTTTTTTGGAAAATTTTTAGTTTAGGCAAAAAAAATAGCCGCAATAGGTGGCAGTGCGGCTTTTTGTTCTTTTACCAGAACGAGGTGGTATGACTTAAATACCGGTGGTATATTATAAATACCTTTTTCTGGTTGCAAAGGTAACTATTTTCGGCGACATATACAAGTTTTTCACCATAAAAATGAGGTTTTGGGGTGCAAAAAAGTGTGTTTTTTAACATTTGGGGTAGTTATACCCCCTTTTATGATATCCAATTCTATAAAAATATCCCAAATAGATGCTATATGGTAGGTTTCTGCATACAGTAATTCGATTTCTGCTTACAGAAACTGATGGGTATAACTATAACTACATCATATCAAATAATAATATGTACGCGTATATACATGTATACAAGTATACCTGACTGGCAAACTATAACTATAACAAACGCTTGATGCACTTCGTAACTTACAGTATCTTTCATTGTTTTGAGACTACATTCATAACTATAACTTTTCATATATTCATTCTTAAAAAATTAATTTCCAACTGATATTATACATTAAAAAGTTATAGTTATACTTGTAGTGAAACAAGCTGTAAATGCTTATAAATAGGAGATTTTTTACCCTATAACACCTATAATAACCTATAACACATATTAAAAATGAATAGTTCAAAAACAATACCGTTTTTAAGACACATATTTCCCAATGGCTGTTATAGGTATAAATTCGAGTTATACCCTCTTGAATACAGAATATGGTGTTCTCGAAGATGTGTAAGTGGAGGGCTTGACTGACTTCACCACCTTGCAGGTGGATGATCAGCGGCTTTTCAAGCAGCCCTCATTTACCGCCCTTGTCAGGCTTCAATGTGCTAAACGCTTCGGTGCTCAGGTGCCGCACCGAGCCTTGGCTGTTGTCGGCTGGCGCATTGAAGGGTAGGGGAGTATGAAAATTGGTTATAGATTAGTACAAAACGATGTAGTAATACAATATTATGTATTATTAACACAATAAATTGTATTATTACAGAAAAATGTTGTACCTTTGAACTATAATTCTAAAGTACAACGATTATGAAGGATTTAAGTAATTTACAGAAAGTAGCCGATGCCGTGATAGCGGCCATCAGCGTTCTGGGTGGCACAGTGCCATACCGAAAGAGTGACGGCAGCGTCGGTGAATTTACCGATGCCGACGACAAAGCAGCAGTGCGTGAAGAGCTGATGAAGTACAACACTGCAGACAATGACAAGAAGATCTGCCCGGCGTTTGCCAAGCAGTATTACGCTCATGAAATCTGGACACTCTTCAGAGGTAACGATTTTATTCATCTTGCAATCTAATCAGGGAAACATTATGGAACAGAAGGATTCAAAATCACTAAAGGCCATCAAGGCCGTCAATTCAACAGTGGCCGAACTGTCTAAAACATCAAACCTTCTAAGTATGACAATATCCTGGCTGATGCACGACGAAAGTTATGTTGACCGCATAAAGCCAGATTTGGGGTACATGGAATCAATAAGCAAGGCCATCTGTGGTCGTGCTGAAGGTATCTTTGACAATGTCCGGGACAAACAGGCCTTGAACCAGACGGACGATGATGAGTTCGGAGCAAGGCTTTCTTATGATAGATACAGAAAGAATGCTGCAGAGTTAAATCATCTACGAGAAATCACGAATGCTTTTCACAAAGCAGAAGAGGAAGGCCATGATATCGCACAGTGGGCGATGGAGAATACAAATATCTTAGATGTCATGGAAGGTAAGGTGGAGAAACCTTGGACCCCTGAACCTGCCGGCATCGGTAAGATACTCCGTGAGTGGCGAGGTGACAGATACTCCCTCTATGCCATAGCCAAGGAGTGCGGATGCCGTTCAGAAGGCCTGCAGCGCATCGAGGAGGGTAAGGATGTAACCACCACCAACCTCATGCACTACCTCCATTTTATAAAGAGCCATGATCCTCAGTCTGATGTTATAGCCGCTATTTGGCAGGTTCTATAAAAAAAGGGGCAGCTACCTGAATGGTCGCTGCCCTAACATTTTTCCTACAATGTGATTCTGTTTGGCTGTGGTATGAAATCAGGCGTTTTGTATCTATCATAAATATATGGCTCCTGAATAGTACCACCTGCATTATATCCACATCTTGCAGAACATCCTACGAATGCAGGATAAGACTTTCCTGACTGACTCGTACCGGCAGGTACTACCTTCATATCATTACCACAATGTGGACAATGACCATGACGGATCAGAACCTTCTGGGCATTCTCGTCAAGGTGGTAGCCTGCGTTGAAGTTCAACTTGGCTACTTCATATTCTTCATCCTTTGGTTCTTGTTTTGAAGGTAATGGTGTGGTATGGACGTCAACCTGGACAGGAGGTGTTGAAGACTCATTCGATGAAGATGAAATAATCTCCTTCTGTTCCGAAGAGCTTTCTTGTCTATCCTGATGCTGTTCAGACAATGTGAATGATGATGGGGTGGTCTGGAGTCTCAATTTGAAAGCTTCATAGTTCTCCTTATAGTCGTAACTAAGAGGATCTGCATTGCACTTGTCATTGAACTCCTTCAAAACCTTCAGGTCGTTCTCTATCTTTTCAATAATGGAGCTACTGACTATCTCTGAATTAATCTCGTACAACCACTGGATGTTCTTTACTGCGTTCCTACGTTCTTTCTCGGTGTCTGAACTGAGCCGGATGGAATACTTGTCATTCTTGGCAAGTGGTCTCACCTTCTTCCAGTTGGTTGCACTGTACTTGACAAGAGCAGCTGCAATCTTATCGGGTTGCATGGCATCCCCTCCGAAGCGAGATAGGTACCACTCCAGATGTATATCCGCACAACTCATGTCTGAGCCGAGCTTCTTCAATTCTTCATCAACCTTGGTATATAAGTATACAGGCTGACTGCGATGTAAGAGTTGCTTACGAAGACTCTTCACATGCGCGAGCCAGGCATCCCTGAACTCATACATACTCTTTCTCTCATCCTCAGTTGTAGGGAAGTCAGGTATGAACTCTGGAATGTGCAATAACAGTTCATCAATAAGCTTCACTGCCTTCTCGTTATCCTTACACACGACACCCTTACCAGAACGCAACGACCTGTGTACGTCGCTGGCCTTAAGATTACCGAGTTCACGTAATCTATCCATGGTGTATTTCTTGACCTCCGCATTAACGGGTATCTTAGCAGCATGTATGCTCGTACTCGATGCAACCTTCTTCTTTTTTCCGCTTACATCTTCTGCCATATGTTATAACCATTGATTAATGCTGCAAAGATACACAAATAATCTGGATATCGTACTACTCGAATAGGCATTTAACCAACTTTAATGCAGCGGATATCATGACTACAGATTTATATCGCTATCTATACATGGAAGAATCTGCAGTTAATATTGTATAAATCTTCTGAGTGTTCCATTGTAATCTCGCAGAATATTCCTATCTTTGCATCAAGAATAGTTCCCGGATAATGCGGTTAACGTTTCCACAGTATCGTAATGTAATATTGCCAGTTGGACGTTTGTTATACATTTCGCTCCGCTCAAAGTCTAAAAACGAACTGGCTTATACGTCGCAGGCTTGTATAAGGGCAATGTATGTTCGCAGGCTCACATGTTGAATTTAAAGTTTGATAGGATGACACAGAAAGATACAATTTACAGATTTAATGTCGAGGCGTTCATTAAGAAGAATGAACCCGACAAGTGCTTCTATGAGTTGAACGTCGTGACTGATGAAAAGAATCAGAAGAAAGACGTATGGAATCCAATTACTGTAGGGAACGTCTGGATTACTGACGGACCAAAAGAATTTCAGATACATATCACCATATCTGGAAGAGAAGAAAAGCCTCTTGTTTTTCCTATCAGCGAAGAGCAATATAAGAAGTTCCAGTCATACAAAGGCGATAAGCGCAGACTGAACCTGATAGCAAAAGCTACAAAGGGGAAACTCAGCTATCGCAACATGAGAAAGTCTGAAATGCTGGTTGTAAGGATGACACCATACCGTATGCGGAAATTTGAAGAGGCGGCAGACCGTAGCAATCTCTCGACATCTGCCTATGCGCGTCAGCTACTCGAAGGAAAGGAACCCAAAGCAGCATTAACGGATAAGGAGGCAGCGGATATGCAAGAGCTTGTAAAGCTTCGTGCCGACATGCTGCACTTCTACGATGCCGTTAAAGGTGAACTGGCAAAGATTCCACGTGACCAGAGAACATCTTTCATAGTTCTCGGTATGCCATATCAACAGTTCCGTGATTATATCCGGGCTGCATTGATCAAACTCGACAAGATGATAGGCGACGAATATAGTGAAGAGAAACTACTGGAGTTATACAAGAAAAGTCATGGAGGAGATAAGAAATGATTATAAAGGTTAGTCCCATATCGGCGAGTCATGGCCACAATGCCATCAACTACGCCATGAATAAAGACAAGCATCCAGACAAGGTCAAGCCGGAACTTTTACGTGTCAACCATATAGATATGGGTGATATAACATTCGGAGATCCGACATCCAAGGATGTGTGGAACCTGATGAAGTTTCATCAGGAGCAATTTAAGTTCAAGCGTGACGATATGTTTGTACGTGTCGAACTATGTCCTCCGATGGATAAGTGTCGGAATTGGAATACGGCTGAGTGGAATGCTTGGCTTGACGGATGCCTGCGTCATTTGGATGACAAGGAGAACTATTATAAGAAGGTGCCTGTTCTCGATAAGGACGGTAATCCTAAATATGACAGGAACGGCAATCTCAAATACCGCATCATTGGCGAGCCATTCAGGTTCCAGGATTGTCAGTTTGTGGCCACCATCCATCGTGACACTGCCAACTGGCATGTTCACCTCATAGCAAACCGGGTAACGATGGATGGTAAGTGCATGGACATGCACAAGTGCCATGAGCGGGCGATAAATGCGGCCAACAAATATGTCGAGGAACTACGTCAAATAGATCCGACCTGGAAGCGTGCTGATGAATACGAGAACCAACGAAAAGAACAAATCTATAGAGATGCCATCGATGTACTAAAGGATATGAAGGCCTTTGATCTTGACAAATACTTCGACGGCATGAGGGAAAAGGGATATGAGGTGAAACCGAACACACCAGATTCCAACGGTGTTGTTCACGGGTACTCCATCGGTATAAAAATTCATCCAGAGGATAACAATCCTCTGATGTACCGGTCATCGAAACTCGGACATGGATATGCCCTCACCATCAAGAACCTGATGAAGACCTGGGAGAGCGTTCAACCTAAACGCGAGGATGAACAACGAGTCAGTAGCAGACCAATACCGGAACAAAATCCTGCACCTGTGGTTATCAGTCCAAATGATGACGAAAAGAAGCGTAGGTGGCAGAAGCCTGAGCCGGATAAAAAGCCGACGGAGCCGAAGGTTACCTATCACCATGAGGGCAAACCATTCGATATATTAAAGTCGGTTGATGACTTCATCCGTAGTATCATTATCCTCCCCACTGCTGCAGACTATGCGGATGAGGAAATGAACGGCAAGGACTATAATCCTATAATGCCGGAACTGGACGAGGTTGCCGAGACTGCTGCTGCAGGCTTTGCTGGTATGATAACCTTACCACTGGAGATGTCCACCGCCGGATTAGAAGGAGGTTATATAAGCTCTGGTGGTGTTGGCGGTGGAGGAGGTCCTGGCACGGGATGGCGGGATGATGATGATGAGGAATGGAAAGAACGCGCCAGACGTGCAGCAGCCGCAGCGGGATTGATGCACGCTCCCAAGCATGGCTCTAAGAAATCGAAATCGAAAGGTTGGCATATGTAATAAGTAACAATATTGGTTATGGGAAAGAATTACGATGACGATGGTCTGCTGGACGGCATTGAAAATGATAGTCTGCCCAAGCAGCCTCTAAATACAGCAACACCTACAGAGAAATCCGCAGAAGAAATATCTTTGGAACGCTCCTTAGAAATTCTGAAGGAGATTAACCGTGTAGAAGGAGAGATCCAGCAAAAGCAGAGTTCTCTTTCTACTCAGTTACAGTCAATAAAGACAATACAATACCAGATGTCAGCAGGACTACAGTCGATGGAGGCTATGGCCAAACGTCAGCGTGACGTATATGCCGACATGGAACGAGAAAACAAAGAGTTGATTGGCAGGTTCTCAACAGTATATACTATATCAGAGAACAGTAAAAAAAAGATATCAGATGTTCTCGGTACTATTGTTCAAACAATGGTACAAGAAGTGACAGAAAAGTTCAAGAGCCAAATATCTACAATAGCAGATACACTGGTCAAAGAAACGGATAACAAATTAACTGAACTGAGTTCTTCTTACGAAGAAAAGTTTGGTAAAGTAAAAAAGGAACACGATGGCATAATCGATGATTTAAATAATAAAAAATATGCTATTGACGATGAGCTTGCAGAAAGAACAGGACTGATCTGTATACCTAAGTCTCGATATTGGACTTTAGCTTTGCTGACCCTTTTGCTTTTTGCATTTGGGGAATTTTTTCTGTTTAGCCCTCTTGCAGACGTGTTCAATAAAACCGCCGCAAGCATTATCATCGGGATTATTTCTATATTCCTCATAGTCATGGCTATTGCAAAATGGGCAAAAAGCGATGATGATTACAGACACATGAAGCCTGTGAAGGTAAGTATTGGGCAAATGTTATATTGGATGGCTATAGTAATTCTGTCCGTTGTATGGATTACGTTAGGACTTGTAGGCAAATTAACTCTCGGCATTGAGTTAGGATTACTTTATATAATAGTAATCCTATCGGGGCCATTGGTTACTTTAATAAATAAGTCATTAGGCCAATAGCCTTCTAAATACCAGTTTTCGTTAAGTATAAAGGGACTGTCATCCTGATGGACGGCAGTCCCAACCACGGCGTGTGGACATCTGGAGTCCACACGCCGTGGTGCAAAGGTACTCATTTTTACCGATGCCGCCAAATATCCTCGCCATATTTCGCGTTTTCCCTACCAATGGTCGATTTGCTTTCAAATACGCGATTCTCAGAGGGTTATCGCCCCTAAAAACCGCTATTTTAGGCTGTTTTTGCCCTGTTTTCAGACCTTTCCGTGAAATGTACCAGATTTTGGTACAATCTGGAGAGAGTAAAAAAGGTGCCACATCAATATGATGCAGCACCCGACAGTTCCATTATTCGTAATTGTTCGACTCGTCAGACCATCAAACAAGATAAGTAAAATGCTATTTTATAAAGACTTTTTTATTATTTATAATATAGATACCTCTCGTTGGCTGTTTCACAAGGCGCCCTTGTAAATCGTAATATAATATGTTCTTAGTTGAATTATTCTTTACGCTGCTAATTCCTGATTCTCCTGTTGAAGTGACAGGTCTAACAACAATACCATCACATCGCGGATAACCATTTGTAGAAACAGAGGTAGATGTAAAGATAAGAACTCCCCCCATATCATGGTTGTTAACACTGAGGTTTCGAGACCAATATATGCCCTCTGTTCCTTGAGCTAAAATTCGATTATCCTGACGGATACCAGACGCGGGAAGAAAAATAGAATTACCATTTATTTTGCTTGTAAATAACTGTCCGCTAACACCATTCTGACTTACCAAAGTTTGGGTGGTGTTGTCTATCAATTCCTTTATCTCTGTGAAAGTTGGCATACGCCATTCCCCTCCCCAGTTTATGTAGGCGGCATCGTCCTCCATGTCAAGTTCAGATTTATAGTCTACAGGACCAGATCCATAATAACTATATGGAGTATATTTAGTCATATAGTCTCTACTGTCATAACGACTCCACTTATACCATCCCCATGAAAAACCACGGCCGTCTGATACGTCTGAACCATAACCAACAGTTTCACCCCAAGCGAAGAAAAGCCCGTAATCTTCTGTCTTTTCTGCTCCTACGTTCATATTTGCCCATCTGGTTCCACTGGGTAATGCCAAGTCGATAGCTGTAGCCGCGACAGGAGCTTGTGAATATGAACATATTGAACAAAGTGTAATCAAAAAAAATAATACCTTTTTCATATCTTTATAGTTTTTATTAGGCAAAGATACAACAAAAACTTGATATTACATCAACTTTTTCTTGATATTTCTTGATATCCACTTGATATAATATCAAGTATAAGGGTAAAGATCCCACTCCTGCAGGGCTTCATCAGGGGTACATCCGTGCTTCATAGCCATCAGCACCTCTGCATCCAACTCATGTTCCCTGGCAATGGCCAGTGCTTCCTCACGGGTGAACCTTGACGGCTGCTTGTGGTGTCGGTACCACCACCGCCAGAATAATGTTCGCAGTCTGCTCATTCTTGATAAGGATCTGGTATATCTTCTGCTGCCATAAGGTAATCACCATCCTCTTCTTCTATTTGAGGATAGTAATGTATATGTTTGATGGGCATGTCTAAGGCTTTCCATTCGTTTGTAAACCATTGTCTTTGGCTTCTCCAGGCATCAAACGCTTGAAGGGCATGGCTCCTGATGATTTCAAAATCCATATCCAAATCATAAATTCTTCCACCTGGTATTGTATGAGACATGTCATACATACCATGCCAGCCGTTCTTTTCAAATGTGGTTGTTCCACCGTTTACCATGTTTACATACTTTGGTGTGGTAAGCTGGGTGCCATCAATGACAAGAGAAATACTCCAAAAGAAAGCTTTCATAGCAGTAGCAGAAAGTTCTCGATCTCGTGAAACCCTGTCTCGAATACTTGTTTTGCATTGGATACACCCAAAGCAATAAATGTCTTCGCCAACCTGTCCGACAGCAAACAAATCGTAATTGTCCGTATCGACTTGTTCTTTTAGCCAGCTGATGTCTCTTACTTCGTTAGAGAGTTTTCCCTCTCTAATTAGGTCGTTTAAATCTCTCTGAAGAAGAAAGCGCAGGTTTGTATTGGCTAATGCCAGGTTGGCAATTTCTTTTGCCATGTATTCAAAGGCGTGTCCGGATGAAGCTTTCCAACTTTGGTCGGCAGCAATAACACTTGAAACAATTTCCGGGTCACTTATTCCAGATTTTCTATAAAGGTGAGCCTTATAGATATTGGCCCACAAGGTTGGAATATTTGTGGGATAAAGCAATCGACCTTCCTTCATTGTTTCCTTTATGGCTTGTAACTGTGATGCTGTTTCTATTTCTTTTGCCTTAGAGGCAGAAACAGTGTGGTTTCTTGAAGAGTTTCTAACCTCTTCTTCTAACCGTTGTTTGGTTGCGATATATATACTGTTATATCTGGATAGACAGTAGTCAAAAATCTCGTCTTGCATAGGTCTCTATTTTTTGTATTTATTAAAGATATCAGTGATGGTTATTCCCCACGCATAGGCCAGCAGTGGTGGAACGGCATCGCCTATTTGCTCGTATTTGTCCTGGACGTTGCGGTTGTCGTGCCCTACCATATAAGGACCACCACAGAAGTCATAGGAGTCGGGGAAAGATTGAAGCCTGGCGCATTCTCGTACGGTTAATGCGCGATTTTCGGTTGGATGAAGATTCTCATCCAAACAGTGACTTGTTATTGTTAGGGCAGGCCTATCTAACAAAAGTCTTATATTCCTTTTTGAGAAGATCTTCTTAGGTAAAGTCCCGTCTTTTTGAAGTTCTGCAATTTCTGCAGGATCGAGACGGGCAAAGAGATTCTTAAGTCCTTCACCGGGTCGAATGAGGGCAAATCGTTTCATAGTACACTCTTTGTGCCTCATAGGTACTTGATAACTCAATGTGTCGGAAGCAAAATCTTCACGGTTCCAGAAAGACAAATCCCGCATAAGAAGCGAATAATCTGAAACCTCCTCTGTATAATGCTCGCCGGGGTGGTCTGAATTTGCTATTACGTTAGGTAAGCTGGCCAGAGCTTCACCAACAGTTACAGGCCTTTCACATGTATGCTCAGGCTCTTTTAACTTCCATCTCTTGTATCGAGTTGCGAGAATAAAATAACGCTTTCTCTTTTGGGGAACTCCATAATCGGTCGCGGTTAAAATAGTTTCGATGAAATTCTCGTAGCCGGCCTCCCTGAGTTCCTCCTTCAGAACGTCTATTATTAGTGTCTTATCCTCTTTACTGACAGTTTTCGATGTAATGCCAGGAACGTTCTCGAAAAGAATCATCTTTGCTTTTGAAAGCTTCGCAATTCTTATACCCTCTCTGAACAAGAACTGTCTGTCATCATAGAAAGAACGGGAGGTGGTTCCTGCCATGCTGAAAGTCTCGCATGGCATACCTGATGTAACCAGGTCTACCCCGTCCTTTGGAATATAATCTTTTAAATCTTTCTTTGTTACTTTCCTTATGTCGGAGTGAATACAATGCACATCTGGGTGATTTGCAGTGTATGTCTCACAGCAGCTTTTTACATATTCAATGGCTACAAGGGTCTTAAACCTTGCAGCAGCCAGTCCGGTGCATATACCACCTGGACCGGCAAAACAGTCTATATGAGTTAACGCCATTATATTACTTTTTCCGTTTATTTAAATATTCATATAAGGTTGCCTTACTAATGCCAGTGGCCTTTGTGATTTCGGCAACGGTAACATTACCACCGTCGTACATCTTCAGGGCAAGATCTATCTTTTCTTTGGGTGTAGCAGGCCTACCTCCACTCCTACCCCTTGCCCTTGCTGCAGCAATGCCCTCCTGGGTGCGCTGTCGAATCAACTCACGTTCAAACTCGGCCATGCCTCCCACAATGGCAAACATCAGCTTCCCTTGTGGACTGGTGCTGTCAATCCATGGTTCCTTCAGACTCTTTATGTCTGCCCCCTGACGGTGTATCTCTTCTACCAACTCTATAAGGTCTTTCAGCGACCTTCCAAGCCGTGACAGTTCCGTAACGATGACAACGTCACCTTTACGAAGAGTAAGCATCATGTTCTTCAGCTGTGGCCTGTCCTTTTTGGCGCCGGTGATGGTGTCCTCAAAGAACCTCTCACAACCTTCTGCAGTCAGCTGATCACGCTGCCTGTCCATGTTCTGACCGGTGGTCGATATACGGATATATCCTATCTTCATTTTCAGATGGGTTTTATGAACGTTCTTTTTCGGACGGCTTTTCAGACGGTTTTCAAGCCCGCATGCGGCGTATGATACCTGTTTCCGATGGGTGTCCTGAAACTATCGTTTTTCGGACACGACTTTAGCGCCATTCGAGATATTTGATAACGAGCTGCTTGTTTTCCTCATCGAGGTTGTATAAATACTCCACGATGCTTTGCTCGTCATTATTTATATACTGTGTCACCATGTGATTTACGAAATCAATGCCGCCACGCTCCATCCAGTAGGGCTTGCAGAACTCTGCGAACTTTCCGCGCTCTGCCGTCCAGTTCCTTGTAAGTTCTGCAGCTGACATCAGGAGCTTATATATATTGCTCATATTATTAATTTATTAAGTTATTAATTTATTAATTTATTAATATTTCGGTAAGGCGGTTATATCCTTGCCATACTCCTTTTCATAACTGGCAACACCACGCTCCAGCAGATCGATGACTGCGGCCACTTCCTTGCGTCTGGTATAGGCTGCGATAGCGGTAATCTTATCGATGAGGTCAAGGGGAAGTACGAAGGTCTTTCGTGAGGTTCCTGGCTTGCATCCAGCAGCGGCACCCTTACCCTTATTGACGGCAGCTTTCTCCCCAGTGAGAGAGTCATGCTGCATCTGCACGCTATCACGTGTATCCTGTGAGACTCCGTCGAAATCGGAAAAGTCCATAACTGACGTATTCTTATTGCTACTCATATTATTAATTTATTAAATTATTAATTTATTAATCGGTAACACCAACTACGTTGAGTATGCCGTCTATCGTGTGTTCAAGGGCATTGTGCTGGTATTCGTCGATGGGGCGCATCGTCGATACTCGCTCAATGACAACACTCTGTCGGACACGTGGGAGAACTGCACCACCATTCCGGCGAAACATATCCTTGATGGCTTCCTCATTCGGGTACTTAACCCTAACATCTATGTAGTTCGGAAGGTAGAGCTGCTTGCCCTCGATGTGAGACATCTGAAGCACCTTCATGAAGTCCATCGTCCTCATGATGACCACATCGTTATACTTGAACGGAATGACAATCGTATCTGCAGACTGAAAATAGGGCAGCAGATTTTCGTTCAGAGTTCCAGGACAGTCTACAAGGACGTAACAGTCACCCATTGACTTCGCCTTTTCCATGAATCCTTTACCATTTGTCGTTGCTTTCCAAACGGGCCAGGGAACAGCAGCATCTGGATTGCCCTTGGTTTCCACCTCTCGCATCTTCACAATGGTCTGTCCTTCGTCTGCGTCGAGAACTGCCACAGCCTTGCCGAGTGATGTCAGGTAGTTGGCAATGTGTATGCACAGGGTTGATTTTCCCGTGCCTCCCTTGCCGTTTGCCACTACAATGATTTTCGCCATAATTATTATTTTATTAAATTATTAATTTATTAATTTCTGCAAAGATAAGAGTTTTCTGTGAAACAACCAAATAAATAAGGAAATTTTGATGATTATTTAAATAAATCGCCAAGGCTCAGGGCATCTTTGGTTGATGACCTCTTATCTTGTTTGGCGTTCATCTCGATGAATTTCTTGATATTATGGTGTCCTGACTCTTCCAAGATCTGTAAGGCATTGTCAGCAGTCATCTCTTCAAGGTTCTCGTTCTTCTTAACCTCCTGCTGCTTCTTACAATCTTCGGTTTCATTCTTGATGGCTTGAATAATCCATCCGATACCTTTGTTTTCGTCGGCACGGGGTAGAAGATCATTGCGTAGCCAGTCGGCAAAATTGGGAATGTACTTGATGGCATCCGTAATAGTCTCGCGATTTTTAGGCATCTGAAGAGACTCCTTCGGTATGCCAAAATCGTTAAGTAAGCAGTTAAAGACAGCAGGCTGCCAAAACTTAAGCTGGAGCTTGTTGAGAGCTTCCATCTTTGCTAAATGTTCGTCACGGAACTTAGGCTGATAAATTGGTATAATCTTAAATCCGGTAACCTTACTTCTGGGGTTCCTCGGATTTACACGAATCTTATCCCAATCAAAGGTGTATGGACAACTGTTGTCAAGGGCTTCCTGAACAGGCTTCAGAACAGCCTTCTCAAAATTGTCTATTCGATCGTTGCCGTCTTTATCTTTGTATGCGTCTGGAGCAATGCCGAGCATACTTTTAAGAAGGTCAATAGAATAGACCAAGGGCTTTGACTGCTTGCTGACCATTAGGTAAAATATCATGGCCGTTGGTGTTGGCAGTGCCAAGCACTTGTTCAGCTCGAACTCGTGAACACCTCTGGCGAAAGCAGTAAACATATCCCATAACTTATTACCGACGGCAAACTTAATAATACCAGTGCCTTTTTTATAAATAGGGTTAGAGCAGAAAGAAACCTTCCACCATTCTTCCGGACTGTCATGGCTGATGGAACGATTAGAGAGATTATCGAGCACTTGAATTATCTCTTTATGCTTGAGGTCACTATTTATGAATATGTCCTGCGCATACATCGTGACAGTCACATCAAATAGGTTGTGTTCAAACTTAGGTTTGTTTGAACCTACATAATCCTTCCAGATGTAGCCTGTTATTTCCTCGTTACATCTCTCAATCAGTCTTATAATGATACGCATCTCATGGACGGACATGTTTGTCTGTCTTGCCCATTTCAGAAATTCATAGGCCACCACCAAATCTTTGTTTGGAGAGGCTATTATGGGAAATGTGACTTTCTTCGTTCCTTTTTTCATAATTCCATAAACTCTGATGTTAAACACATATCCATTACTTCTGTCTCTGGATCAGAAACAACATATTCAAGCTCATTTAGTAATGAACCGTCCGGCATTTCACCGTAGGGCCTGTCGTATCGAAGGACAACAGTGTCGTAAAGTGCAATAACAGGATTCTCTGCTTTGCCTACCTTTATGACGGTGGCCATACCATCACGGGTTAACACACGCATGCCAACCTTCAGGTCTTTGTAACGAACACCGCCACCAAATGGCTCATAATCTTTTTTTGCCATATTATATATTATATAAATCTAATTCCTCGATGTTCTCCCTTGTGTTCAACGATATCGGAAAGTGAAGCTTTAAGAACTTCCTCCTGCTTCTCGTTGATGACATGCTGGCCACCAACATAATTGCCAAGCTCGAGCAGGATCCTTCCGGCAAGAACCTTACGATTATGTTCGCTGCCAGGCTGACCGCCCATGCCGTAGCCGGGAACTTCGTCGCTCATGACCAGGTACTCATTGAAAGAGTCCTGAAGCCAACGATAACCACGATGGAAACCCTCACCTGTGGCGTTCTCCTTGGCATACTGCAGGAGTTCACCCCACTTCTCTTTGATGTCCTGTTCTGTTGTCATATTCTATTAATTTAGATTGTAAAGTAGTAGGGACTACATCTATCTGGGTGCAAAGTTAATAAAAGTTTTCGAAACCGCCAAACTTTTCCCTACTTATTTTTAAAGTAAAATAGGGAATGAGTGTATTTTAGTAGGGATTAATAGGGGTTTTTAGATTGTATTCTTGTAGGGACTAAAGTGTATTTTAGTAGGGATTAAATTACGGAAAACCCTTTGTGCACGGGCTTTGCGCAAAAAGTGATAGCATATTAATAGAAAAAGCCTTTTCTTTAATAATCATCTGCCTTCTTAACTGCAGAGTGTTTAGGGGGATGATTCGCGCGTGCGCTCACATCCGTCTGCTGCGCCTCGAAAATGCGCAAATTTTGAGCCGTTAACCCGGAACGTCCGCGGATGGCAAAACTCCCCCGAGAGGGGTAGGGGGTTGACGGTAAATCAACGCTTTTTCTGCGCGTTAAAAAATGTATAAAAATAAAAATTTTCGTTATACACCAACCTCTTGAAATTGCCGACAAAGTGGCGATTTCGCACACACTTGACAACTGTCATTGTCACAGTCGATGGCCTTGACAACATACTGGCCAGTCTTTCGGCTACCTTCACGCTCAACCAATCCGGCATCGGTGAGTACGCGGATGCTACGTTTGACGGTTGCCAGACTTGGCTGCTCGACACCATCCTGATACGGCAGTACCTCCGCAATGCTCTGGGCTTGTATTCCACCATGCCGTCTGATGGCGTGATACACTCGCTGGTCACCCAGTGACAAACCTTCAAGGATAGAGACTACCACTTGCGGAACTTCCTCGTTCATGGCTGACACCTCTTCCTGTAGAGCTGCTACTTTTGCGTCGTGTTTCTCCCGTCGCATCTGCTCCTTTTCCTTGGCTGCAAGTTTGGCCGCAGTCCGCTCTTCCTCAGATGTCTCTTTTTGGGTCTCGCTATTGCCGTCTGTGGCTTCCGTTGTAGCCTCTTTTACCGATGCAGTGGAAGAATTGCCCATCTGTGCAACAAAATGCGCTCCTGATGGCTCATTTTGGGCGAATTGTGGGTTTTTACCACCTTCTGGCTCTTCCGAGCTTTGTGTGTCCTTCGCAATTTCTCTTTCTATGTTGTCTTTGAACGTCATCGGGATAACCTCGACGTCCTCCAGCTTGAATGACACCTTGTTCTTGAAATCCTCTCCGAACATGCGACTGTACATGATCTGCTGCAGCAGGTCTCGCTCATGCTCGACAGTCGGCTTAATTCTCTGAGGTGGCAAGATTATTTTACCATCATCTACTGAGAATACACCTATCTGTCCGTCTTCATTCTCGTATGCTCGATTGATGGCTTCCGGAATGAGTTCGGTCGGAACACCCAGAAAGAAGAAATCCGTGTAGCCGATATAATGATCTATCTTATCGTCGGCCGTCAAGTCGGCCTTGCTATTCTTCAGCTCAACACCGACAGTATAAACCTGACGTTGATTCAACGCCCTGTAACCTGGCTCGATGAAGAACACACAATCGAACCGATAGTGAGGACGGTAATCGAGGTCTAACCTGGTCTTACCTGATGACTCCTCACGGATACTGACTTCCTCGAAGATCCTGTAGTTAATGTAACTATCAGAAATCTTGACAGACCATGGATAAACCATGTGTGTCAATGTTGCCACGAACGTCTGGCCAGGTTTGCCTGTCAGATGTACCTTCAGATTCTCATGTGCCATAAGCTCACCTCCTTATTATAATTTAATGTCTCACAATTATGATACGTTATAACTGGAGGCAAAGGTACGAATAATTTTTCATGTATCATAATTTTGAGCCGTTAATTATCGTTAATGGCTCAGAATTATGAACCGTTATCTGATAACGAGCTGACAGCGGACTGCGCTCGACCTACGGTAATGTATCAGAATTATGATACGTTATTAGCGTATAACGGGAGGGCTATCCATGCTCCGTTGACTCCGCATGACGGCACTCCGTGCAGCCCTCTAACCACTCGCATGCTCGCTCTAAGGTACTGACCGTATTCGGACTCAATCGCCGTCCGAACCTTGCTATAATGCCTCCTGCAGTTAAAGAAACCTAAATCTTCTGGCAGAACTGAACAACTCTCGAAGAAATTCCGTAACTTCGCGGCAGGAATCGACCGAAATAATTTTTGGTGTAGCTTAATATACCAAAATTTGGATTGCAGAGCAACCCCCGCACCTGGTCAGGTGCTAAATTTAGGTAATTAAGCCACGGGGTGCTACCCCTTTGGATTCCCCGGCAAGGAGTGACTTCTCCCTGCACCCACCGCCCAAGGCTCTGCCCTGGGAACCTGCCAAGGGCTGCTCGCCCTATGGAACCTCGGCAGGGAGTGACCCTCCCCCTGCACCGCCCCGCTCAGAGGTCTCGACCTCTAAGAACTCCGACCATGGACAACCCTGGACCCGGACTGCTCAACCAGATATTGTTTCACTAAAAATATAGATTATGGCTAAAGGAGATGGTTTCGCAGTTTGTACGATGAAGAAGCAGACAGGTGCCGCTGGCGGCCTCTCTGCTCATATCGATCGTGAAGTATGGGACGAAGAAAACCAGTGCATGGTTCCCTTCCGTCCTGCCAGTGTTCGTGATGATGCACGCACAGCCCTCAACCGTGAGTGTATCGAGTCAGCTCAGAAAATCGGACGCACTCAGGCAATCTGGAACAGGTTGCGCGATGCTGGATTTTCAAGAAAAAATGATGACAAACGAGACGATGGCAAAAAGACACGAAAGATAAAACAAGATGCCGTCATAGCTCTCTGTTTTGTCTGCACGTCTGATGAAGAGACAATGAAGAAACTGGAGGCTGAAGGGAAGCTCGATGAATGGATCGACGCTACCCTTGAATGGTTCTATAAGGAGTTCGGCAAGGAGAATGTCGTGTCGGCTGTCCTGCATATGGACGAGACTACACCCCACCTCCATGTAACAGTCGTACCCATCACCACCGAAGAGGCAAAGGTACGAAAGGAAAAGCCGAAGTTCGACGAGAACGGGAAGCCCATCAGGAAGTATGAGACCGATAAAGACGGCAACATCATCCTCGATGCGAAAGGCCGGGCTACTCCCGTAAAGAGGTCTTACAAGAAAAAGGAGGTGACGGCCAGACTGTCGGCCAAGGATATCGCCAACCCCATATCTATGGACAGGTGGCAAGAGGAATATCCCAAGGCCGTTGCAAAATTCGGACTTAAAAGAGGCGAGAAAGGGAGTCCGCTAAAAAACAAGGCTCCTGCAGAGTATAATCTGGAGCAGATCCAGGAGCAAACGGCAGCAACCCAACAGCAGCTTGAAACAAAATCTGCTGAGCTGACGGAGGTAACATCTGCTGTCGAAAAACAGACTGCTACTATTAATAGTAATAATATTAAGATAGAGGAGCAAGCTTCTACTATCGAACAGCAGGCTTCTACTATCGAGCAGCAGTCCTCTACCATTGAACAGCAGGAGACAGCCATCAGCAGTAATCAGAATAAGATTACTCAGCAGGAGGCCGACATAAAGAAGATGACGCATGGCTCTATGTTTGACAAGATGTTCCGTTCCGGACTCACTCCTGAAGTAAAGAAGGCCTTTGAGGAAAAGGATGCGGAACATAAGGAGGAAATGCGCCAGGCTACCATGGCCACTCATCCAAACGGTAAACCTATCTTTTGGGCAGATGGTAATAAGAAGGGAATGCAACTCACATGGGAGGAATACGCCAAATACCTTAAAGAACAAGAAAAGAAGAAAGAAGAGCAGGCTAAGGCTGATAAGCAAGCAGCCGTTGACCAAGCTAAGGCTGAAGCCAAGACTAAATATGATGCAGCTCTCCAAAAAGAGAAACTGGCATTCAATAAGGATGGGGATCCTATCAGATGGACAGGCGGCAGTAAGAAAGGACAGCAGGTAACCAAAGACGAGCGTATTGACTTCCTGGAGAAACAAGTGTTTAAGTGGGAGGACGCTTATAATGCTTTGGTTAACCGTCTGAAGCCTGCAAGGGATTTGATGTTTGCCTTGCTCTCCCTGAACTTCAGGAAGGTAGTAGAAATCATCCTTGAACAGTGGAAGGCTGGACTTAAGGAGTTTGCGAAGGATCTGAAGGACTTCCTTCTGGAAGCCATGAAGGAAGAAAAAACAGTCAAAGATCGTAAGCTGTATGTCGAGGATGCATTTAAGGGAGCCAAGTTATTAGCACTTACCGATGCCAAGTGGACGGCAAAAGAAGAGAATCTGAAGCCGTTGTACGATGACGCCATACGCATAGCTGACGGAACCTGGGAGTCTTATCATAGCAACCAGAAGGAGAAGGAGGCTGCTGTCGAGGCGGTGGCCAGTCTCGCCAATACTCCTAACAGACGATACTGGCAAGAAAGCGATATCAGAGCCGTCAATAGATATCTCGCAACTGTTCCTGCAGGCGAGCATAATGCCGCCATCAATGAACTTAAAGAGCTGGCTGCAGACGAATACAATATCAGGAACAAGGATTGGCTTAATGACGTTATAAAGCGACTAAAAGATAACTCTATAGTCAACGGCCAAGGATTGGGAACAGGAGGTAGATAAAAATTAAAGGGGCTGCAAACCATCACGGATAGCAGCTCCTTTATTCGCCAAATCATATCCAGCAGGCACAGCCTGAATATACAAATAGAAAAGCACTGCCACCGTCGAGTCGCAGAACACGAACTTAATCGCGCGAGCCAACAGCAGCAGCCGATAGAAAATAGAACTGTCAAGTGGTAAAACGTATGGAGATGAAATCCGCATACCCCGACATGACAATTCTATTTCTGCTGCAAAGGTACGACAAAAATCTGAGACCGCCAAAGATCCTCGCCATATTTCGCAAATTCCGCACCAATGGCCGAGTTGCCGTCAAATATGCGATTCTCAGAGGGTTATCGCCCCTAAAAACCGCTATTTTAGGCCGTTTTTGCCCTATTTTCAGCGCAGTCCGCTGTTATGTACGGCTGACAGTGCAATCTGGAGAGATTAAAAAAGGTGCCACATCAATATGATGCAGCACCCAACAGCTCCATTATTCGTAATTGTTCGACTCGTCTCAGCAGACCATCAAACAAGATAAGTAAAATGCTATTTTATAAAGACTTTTTTATTATTTATAATATAGATACCTCTCGTTGGCTGTTTCGCAAAGCGTCCTTGTAAATCGTAATATAATATGTTCTCAGTTGGATTATTCTTTATGCTGCTGATTCCTGATTCTCCTGTTGAAGTGACAGGTCTAACAACAATACCATCACATCGTGGAAAACCATTTGTAGAAACAGAGGTCGATGTAAAGTTAAGAACTCCACCACTATCATAGTTGTTAACACTGAGGTTTCGAGACCAATATATGCCCTCTGTTCCTTGAGCTAAAATTCGATTATCCTGACGGATACCAGACGCGGGAAGAAAAATAGAATTACCATTTATTTTGCTTGTAAATAACTGTCCGCTAACACCATTCTGACTTACCAAAGTTTGGGTGGTGTTGTCTATCAATTCCTTTATCTCTGTGAAAGTTGGCATACGCCATTCCCCTCCCCAGTTTATGTAGGCGGCATCGTCCTCCATGTCAAGTTCAGATTTATAGTCTACAGGACCAGATCCATAATAACTATATGGAGTATATTTAGTCATATAGTCTCTACTGCCATAACGACTCCACTTATACCATCCCCATGAAAAGCCACGGCCGTCTGATACGTCTGAACCATAACCAACAGTTTCACCCCAAGCGAAGAAAAGACCGTAATCTTCTGTCTTTTCTGCTCCAACGTTCATATTTGCCCATCTGGTTCCACTGGGTAATGACAAGTCGATAGCTGTAGCCGCGACAGGAGCTTGTGCATATGTGGCTGTTACAAACTCAATGAAAAGACAAATAACAACGAATATTTTTTTAAAGTGTTTCATAAATCTATTATTATTTTGTCATACATATCAATAACTAAACACACTAAATATTATTTTTATATTCCTTATCTAATTTTTCCCTTTCTTTATTTCGTTCTTCTTCTGCAGCTTTCTCTGTTACAGACTCTATAGAATCATTTTTAACCTTTTCTTTAGTTATAACATCCACAAGTTGTTTATATAAGCTGTCATGCTTATACACCACACAAATAGCATCAGCTATATTAACCTCCCTTGGTTCCCAAACGTTTTTTCCTGTTTGACTCTCAGAGCCAACAACCACATCACGAATTTCTTTATGTGTCTTTTTATAAAGTTCTAATGACTGATTTTTAAACTGCCAATAAAAGTTATCATAATAATTGTCGGGGTTAAGACCGGGCATAGAGTTATTCAATTTTTCCTCATATTGATCATAATAACGCTCACAATATGTGTCTTTAAAGAAATCGAAGGCATCTCTATTTGTGGTTATCAATTCTATGGAAGCTACTTTTTTGTTAAATGTCCCTATACGTACCAGGGCTTTCATCGAAAGTGTTAAACTGTCTTTTAAATAAGGAATGTCAGTTGTACAAATATAGATACCGTTAACACAAGAATCCACTTTCAATTTTCCTTGATTTTCAGCACTATCGATAGCCCACGTATAACCATCTATATCTATCCCCATAAAAGAAAGTTTAACGTCCGTATTAAGCAGACTGTCACGCTGATGGGCAAGTTTCTCACGTGAAATCTCCCAGTCACTCTTTTTTTGATTGCAAGAAAAAAATAAACCGCAGATTAAAAACAAGATAATACTTCTTCTCATAGATATAAACATTCTGATTGTGATATTCTTATATTATATCAGGCAAAGATACGAAGAATTATTGATATTTAGTCAAATCGACCAAATATTTTATGAATTGTTGACTGAAAGTGGAAGGGTTCGAAAAAGTCACAAATACAGAAATATATAAAATCGAACCGTCTAAAGGCAGCATATTGACCACCTTCAGACAGTACGATTTAATTCTGATTTAATTGAACCATGTTAACAACAACATGCAAAGATCATCACCATACACCTCAATCAGGAAATAAAGGTTTGGATACTTTTCGAGAAAAAACGAAACACGCCAGAGGAAAAATGTTATGTCCATACTTTTTTTCATGCAATATAGACATAACCAGAACAGAAGTCAAGGGCATTCTGAATATGTAGAGAATGACCATACGAAAAAGGCTCAGGAGATTACCCCCTGATCTTTCTTATTCACTTTAGTAAATTTTTGTTATCTCATGCATTTTAGCAATAATGCACCAATAAACAGACCGAATAAAAGTAATAAGGGACCAGCCCAAATGAAAAGTGCACCGATAAGACAACCTCCGATAATAGCAAATACTATTCTAAGGATATTTTCTGTTTTATTCAATTCATAATAACTTATTGATTCTTTTTCTTTTTGGGTATGTATATAACCAAAGCTGTTCATTTTCTCAAGAAGCGGGGCTATTCTATATCTAAGCTTGATAGCTTCTTCGGTGTATGCATTACGCGATCCCATTTTTTTCCAGGCATCTTCATATTTTCTCTTAATATCAAGAACTTCTTTCATGCGTGCTTCATCACTCGATAGGTTCTTATTATTAGCTTCTTTTATCAGATTCTCTAACATTTGGTTATAATCACCACGAAGGTTAACGAGGCTCTTTATTAAATATTCCACGCTTGGGTTTGCGGATTCTTTGAATAACCTTAATATATTGGTATTTATAATCTTATTAAGAACCGGTATATATGAATTTTTCCAATATAATACTTCGTAACTCGGCTGACTATTTAAAATTGAGTTATAACATCTAAAGGTTTCATCAATACTTGATGCTTTCTCCATCTTTTTTAAGTAAACCATACCACGGGAGTCTTTCAAGACATCTTTTAAATCACTGTAGCTGTATCTTGCCATTTCTTTTATTTCTTTTTGTTCAACCCTCCCATCGGTACAGAAACTATTTTCATCCATGGACTGCGTTTCTTTTCGCCTCGTGCCTCTTCCAACTGTTCATTTAACGTTGGTTTTGAATAGTCACGCCCGTTTTTCACGAGGTCTTTTAGTCCTTTGCTCGAAACAGATTTACTGCCACGTTCTGTTCTGTCTTTTTGTCGTGCCATATTCGCAAATTTGCTGCAAAGATACAAATAATTTGCCGAAATAGATACTTCGTTCCAGAAAAAACAGAGTAAACCCGAGACACCTATTTGCCCGATATAAAAAAAGGTATGAAAAAAATAACTGTTTATGTCGAGCAAGTAAAGTTCTTCATTCTGAAGAATAACGAAGTTCTCAACTGGTTTATCTCTAATGTTTTCGACATTTGGGACGTTATATGTATGGTTTTACAAGGTTTTCTCTAAGAACCTTATATCTGCAAGGTAATCTACTACAAGCCTCGCTGTTTCATCATCGAGTCCAATCCGTTCGTCCACTTTGAACAGGTGCTGCAACTGCTCTTCCCTGAAGAAGTCCAGAATAGGACAGTCATCGATGATGGCATAGCGGACTGCGCCCGGATTTGTGGCCAGCCATGCGGCTATTTCATTCCCTCGATGGATGGGGTCGATGTCGGGTGTCACCCCTGTCACCTTGCCGGGCAGGTTGCGGGCTTCCCACATCTGCTGTATGCCGTCCAGTCCGAGGTTCATCTTCCATGTCGATGTTACTACAATCTCGGCATCGGTAGCATCGATAATCTCCTGCAGATACTCCACACATGCCGGATCGAAGATTGCACCATAATCATCCCGTATCGGATTATCAGAGGCCACCAGCTGATCTTGGTACCTGTTCGTCACCATCACGCCGTCAAAGTCAAGGAAAAGAATCTTTCTCATATTAATCTTCATTAAATGCTGACATAAGCAACTTTAGTTCATCTTTAATATTGCTCCTATAGCTGTCCGATTCTTCATCAAATCTGGTGGTGTCACCTAAGAGAACCAATAAGGAAGTGACAGGAAAACTGTCCATCCCGTCACACCAAGATCCGGCGTAGCCTCTGACTCCGTAATCTTTAAGGACTCTTATAGCCTCCTTGACCACCGCATCTTTAAAGACCTCCAATGGAACGTCAAAGTGATACTTGTCGTCCTGAGTCCAAGGTTGGTTAGTTTCAGGATCCGTAAAATCCCCGGTCTCACTCACATCAATATGAAGAATACCTTTATCCGTTTCGTCCCTGATAACTGAGAAATTCATATTCCCCGGCTCTCCATCCCAATTAACACTATATTGACCATTATATTCATCGTCTTTATTGTGTACGAAGTATGCAGCTATCTTTATAAGGTCACCCAAGGGGTCTGACCCACAATATCCAGCCCAATAATTCACCTTTTCATCATCAAACAGAATTTCGATATTCTGACTGCCCCAGGCAAAGTTTGAAATTTTAATTGAAACGTTCTCCGTCATATCAAGCATGTTATACTATGTCGTTTTTCTCATCATTCAAAACACCCGAATCTTAGAGGCAAGCTCAGCAAGCCTTGCCATCCTTTTCTCATATTCGGTGTCGATATAGTCATCACCATAATCTAACTGATGAACTTGTTTAACATCGAGCATGTTATACTTGATGCCGTCTATCTCGTCATGCCAGCTCTGATGAAAATGACCGTAGAACCAATAATCGACGGGATGGCTATGGGCATACAGGTATGCTTGAATATTATCCATCACCTTCCGCTCTGCCTTGATGTCATCCTCCAGATCTTCATCCTTGTAAATCCAGTTCTCGATACCTCGCTTTGATTTCAGCTCGCAGAAGGATGGGGCTGTATGTGTAACAACGACATCAATGGCGCAGACCTCATTGATGGCGGCCAGCTTTGCTTCGTCATATACAGGCTTCTCGTCCGGCCAATAGACTTCCGGAAGAAATCTCTCATCCTCACCTTCGACGACGGTACGTCCAAGATACTCCAGCTTCCTCCAACTACGATCGACGGAAATAGCTCCACCGACGCAGAGGATGGTATGGCCACACACTTTCAGAACGGAGTAATCTGGCACGGCCTTCCACCTTTTGTATTTCACCTGCTGGCCGTCGAAGTACGCCGGGTTGTCGTGGTTACCTCGGACGAACACAAACCAGTTGTTGGCTTTGGACAGGCGGTTTCTGACCTTCTTGTATATGTCCTCATAGTAGACTGGTCTCTGAAACCCAAAGCCGCAGTCACCGGCAACAATGATAAGGGTATCGGTCATACAATACTGCACGCAGCACTTGTAAACAAGAGCCTCGAAGTCACCGTGTATGTCACCGGCAACTACCACATGCTTGGCATCGGTAAACTCGTATATGTTCGTTTTGTTGTTCATGCACATATCAGTTTTGCAAAGATACAAAGAATTTCTCTAACACACGCTTTATAACTCGTTATATTTCGCAAATTCGGGCTGACGGTCGGCTTAGCCGTCAAATACGCGAGTTATGAGGCGTTATCAGTCCGAAAAGCCGTCTTTAGTAGGCTGTTTTTCAACTTTTTTGGAGCGTTTCATAAATTTTTCCATGTTTTGGTACATACTGGAGAGGTTCATTGGTGCAGTTGGATTGTGACGGCTTATCCATTTTTTCGGATAGGTCTTTGGTACTGGAGAAACACCAAACCAGGTTATCTCGCGATTCTCATAAGCCTTAGTAAGAGCTTCGAAATCGACTTTGTCGGTTGCCCAACAGACTCTACCACCCATTTGCGCAAGTTCCTTTCCATGCTTGTTTAGGTGAGGAAGGTACTCGCTTCTTTCAAAGTTAGATGGCAAAAATACTGTTACTCGATAATCCATACTTCAATTTATTGTTTGTCACATACGATTATAACATTCCCTTGAAACTGGGCAAGGTACTCTCTCAATTTAACCATGGCAAGAGCGGCCAGCCCCT
>JAEEGG010002380.1_pt1 | contig 48597 bp, 28 predicted proteins | sample 9134161 | NCBI WGS metagenome assembly JAEEGG01 (sample SAMN16246543, study PRJNA631951) | gut metagenome | biome: gut microbiome; feature: rumen; material: CR-attached | host: Bos | place: Iran: Karaj | collected 2018-10
CTTGCGCAGGGAGTGCAGTCAAGAGCGCAGGGAGCGCAGTCAGGAGCGCAGGGAGCCCGTAGGCACTCCCCGCCCCTGTAGGCAATTGCGAGGAGGGAGCAATTGGGGAGCGAAGCGACGGTGGGGCGAAGCCGGGCAGGGGTGGGGTCAGTATTATCCCAATGCGCTGAAAGGAACGCTAGGATAGACAATACATTAAGGGCAGTCAACACCCCACCCCTGCCCCTCCCCTGAAAAGGGAGGGGAGTGCCTACGGGCACCATAAGCCCCACACATTCTTGCGCAGGGAGCGCAGTCAAGAGCGCAGGGAGCGCAGGGAGCGCAGTCAAGAGCGCGGGGAGTGCCTACGGGCACCATCATCCCCGCGCCTATGGACACCAAAGCCCAGCACAGAGGCGCAGGGAGCACAGTTGAAAGCGCAGGGAGCTTGCCTACCCGTAGCCTTTCCCCTCCCATAAGGGAGGCGCCTGTAACTTAGTCATATAGAAGTTAAAGTAAAAAAGATAGAGGAAATGAAAAAGGTGTCATTATTCTTCCTGATGGCAGTGGCAATGGTGAGCCGCGCACAGGAGCTGCGCTTGAATGAGCTGGAGTATTTCGAGCGCCAGGGAGTGAACGTGCTGGTGTTCAGCAACAGTTTCAACGGTGGGTTCAACGACGAGAAGAACTCAGGCATAGAGGTGATTCACCACGGAGTGAGAACAGTGCAGGGGGGGGCCATCAGACTGAACAACACACCGGAGCAATGGGACCTGGTGCCCACCATGACGAACAGAACGGTGGACAAAGAGAAGGGGGCCATCGCCGTGGACCTGCGCTACACCAAGGCGGCACTGGGCGCAGAGGCGAGAAACATTAGCGAGGACTTTGATGCTCGTGTGGTGGTGACTGCAAAGGGAAAGGCGGTGGAGATAGCCGTATGGCTCGACAAGCCTGTGCCGGCAGCGCTGGCAGGTGAGGCGGGGCTGAACATAGAGTTTCTGCCGTCGCAATACTGGCTGAAGACGTATACCATGGACGGCAGACTCGGACGGCTGCCCCGATACGCCACAAGCCTCACCACCACACGGCCCAACAGCGAGAAGCCTCGACAGTTTAAGGGGTTCAAGACCTACGATGACCGGGGAACGGGGCGATTCGTAGACCCGAAGCCCATAGACACCGGCCACAGGCTGAGCATGGCTACCGACGATGCGTCGAGACTGGTAAGGATTAGCTGCGACGACGCAGAGCTGAAGCTGTACGACGGGCGAATGCTGGCACAGAACGGATGGTTCGTGGTGAGAAGCCTGCTGCCGGCAGGGAAGACGGGAAAGGTGGTGACATGGACACTGGAGCCGCACGCCATACCGGGATGGATACGTGAGCCGAACATTGGCTTCAGCCAGATAGGCTATACACCTGAGCAGCCGAAGGTGGCGGTGATAGAGCTGGACAAGAACGACCCCGAGCAGAACGGCACCGCCAGGCTGATGCGGCTCAGCGAAGACGGCACAACGGCAGTGGCATACAGCGCCACCGTAAAGGCCTGGGGGCCCTACTATAAATATAACTATGTGAAATTCGACTTCACAGCAGTGAAAGAGCCGGGCGTGTACTTCATACAGTATGGCAAGGCGAAGACCAACGACTTCATCATAGACGAGCACGTGTATGACCGCATAACCGACGCCACAACCGACGTGTGGGTACCCATACACATGAACCACATGTACGTGACAGAGGGATACCGCACATGGCACGGAGAGCCATTCAAAGAGGGATACCTGCAGGCACCGGAGAGCGACCACTTTGACCTGCACCGCCAGGGGGCACAGACAGAGACGAGGTACAAGCCGCTGGAGCTCATACCCGGACTGAACGTGGGAGGATTCTTCGATGCGGGCGACTTCGACATAGAGACGGGGTCGAACATTAACGTGGTGCAGAACTTCATAAGGACATGGGAGCTGTTTCACCCGCAGCGCGACGAGACATTCGTGAGCCAGGAACAGAGGTACGTGGAGCTGCACAGACCCGACGGAGTGCCCGACATACTGCAGTATATAGAGCACGGTGTGCTGAACCTCGTGGCTCAGGCAGAGCAGATAGGACACATGGCTTCGACGCTGTCGAACTCAGTGCTCGACAACTACCACCATCTGGGCGACGCGGCCTCGATAACCGACGGACTGCATTACGACCCGACACTGAAGCCATACGAGGTGAGCGCCGACGGGAAGAGCAGCGGTACGCCCGACGATATGTGGGCCTTCACCACACGCAATCCCAGCCTCGACCTGCAGGCTGCCGGGGTGTTTACCTCAGCCGCAAGGGTGCTGCGCGGATATAACGACGCACTGGCCGACAGGGCGCAGAAGCAGGCCGACAGACTGCGCAAGGAGGCAGAGGAGATGCGCGCTTCGAGGGTGGCCCGCGACGATGCTCAGGCCGAGGCCGACAACGACTGGCTTACGGGCACCGGCGACGGCAACGCTCAGCAGCAGGCGCGAAGGACAAGGATGAACCGCAACAGGCAGAACCGACCGCTCACCATGTGGGACAACCTGGAACGCAACGTGGCGAGAACACTGCAGACGGCGCTCGACAGCATACCGATGAAGGACGAGGCATACAAGCAGAGACTGCGGCCTTACGTGGCGAAATACCTGGAATACATTCACAGCTTCGACCAGCAGAACCCATACGGTGTGCCCATAGGACTGGGTAACTGGGCGGGCGTGAACGCTGTGCTCAACTTCGGCATCACAGTGAACTATGCCCACATATACTTCCCCGACATCGTGACAAAGGATGAGGTGTATAGGGTGGCCAACTGGCTCTACGGCTGTCATCCATACCATAACTACAGCTTCGTGGCAGTGGTGGGAGCAGCACGCCCGAAGCAGGTGTTCTACGGCAACAACCGCGCCGACTTCTCGTTCATTCCTGGCAACGTGGCTCCGGGGCTGCTCTTCCGCAAGCCCGACCACTTCGAGAACTACGATGACTGGCCTTTCCTATGGGGACAGAACGAGGGCACCATAGCCGGCAACACCCAGTACATCATCTTCAGCTCGTCGCTGCGCAACATCGTTGCTCCAAAGCAATAACAAGGCCTGCAGCGGAAGAACACGGAACACCTACCTGCATCGGAAGAACACGGAATACCTACCTGCAGCGGAAGAACACGGATGAGAGCACGGAATATAACCGTGTCGGTACGTTGCCAAAATTTGCAGCGGAAGAACACGGATGAGCACGGAAGAAAAGCCCTAGGCTCGGAAGTGATGGCGCCCGTAGGCACTCCCCTCCCATGTAGGGGAGGGGCAGGGGTGGGGTCAGTATTATCCCAATCCGCTTATTCAATGGTACCTCTCACCCCTTCGGCTGGGGGTGGCAACCGCCCTAAATGTGTTGTCTAACCTGCGCTTCTTCAAGCCCTTAGAAAGATACTGACCACACCCCTACCCAGCTTCGCCCCACCGTCGCTTCGCTCCCCAATTGCTCCCTCCTCGCAATTGCCTACAAGGGAGGGGAGTGCCTACGGGCGCCCTGCATTCCCTCGCGCACGGAAGAAATAAAACCGTGCCCGTCCGTGTCTCTCCGTTGCTAAGAGCGGCTATTCGAGGATGATGCTTACGTTCTCCTTCGTGATGTTCTTGCTGTAGTTGAAGGTAGCGTCGTTCTTGGCATGGATGACGATATTCTTCAGCGTGATGCCGTCGATGGGCATCTCAGGCAGGCCGTTGAACTCCATGGCATAGCCTGCATGGCTGCACACCACGTTGCGGATGTCGATATTGCGGAAGATGGGTGTCTCCTCAGTAACGGGCACCGAAGCCACCTCTGGCTGCTGTCCGCCCTCGGCCAACACCTCGGCCACCGACTTGCCGCCGTAGTACATGTTAAACGTCAGGGCGTAGGTCACGATATCGTTCATGGAGACACCATCCACATAGATGTTCTCTACCAAGCCGCCACGGCCACGGGTGCTCTTGAAGCGCAGCCCCACATCGGTGCCCAGGAACTGGCACTGGCGCACCATGATGTTGCGCACGCCGCCACTCATCTCCGAGCCCACGACGAAGCCGCCATGGCCGGCAAAGACGGTGCAGCCGCTCACCACCACATTCTCGCAGGGGCGCCCACGGCGGCGGCCGTCGGCATCCTTGCCGCTCTTCAGGCAGATGCCATCGTCGCCGGCATCAAACTTAGAGTTGACGATGAGGGCATTGCGGCACGACTCCAGGTCGAGAGCGTCGCCATTCTGCGCGAAGGCAGGGTTGCGTGCCAGCACGCCGTCGATGATAATGTTCTCGCACATGAGCGGATGGAGGTTCCATGCCGGTGAGTTCTGGAAGATGACATCCTTCAGCAGCACGTTCTTGCAACCCACCAAGCTCACCATTACCGGGCGCAGGAAACGCTTGATGTGCTGCCACTCCTGCTCGCTCATCTCGCGGTCGGGCACGTTCATCTTGGCAGTCTTCTCGGCAAGGGCGAATCCCTCGGAGGGCACCCAGTAGTTCTTGTCGCGCAGCACGCCGCCGGGCTGTGACGTCAGTTTCTTCCACTGTGCGTCGGTGACCTTTGCCCGCTTCACTGGGCGCCAGTACTGGCCGTTGCCGTCGATGGCTCCATGGCCCGTGATGGCAATGTTCTGCTGGCCCACAGCACTGATGGGCGACTGGCAGCGGCGTGTGTCGAGACCTTCGAACGAAGTGTGCACAAGAGGATAGAGCGTTTCGTCGGCCACGAACTGTATGACAGCACCATAGTCTAAGTGCAGGTCGATGTTCGACTTCAGCACGATGGGTCCCGTCAGCCAGATGCCCCGCGGCACCAGGAGATGGCCTCCCCCCTGAGCCGTGAGCGCGTCGATGGCCTTGGCAAAGGCATCGGTGCACAGCTGCTGACCGGTGCCGTCGGCACCAAAGTCGCTCAGCAGCACCTGGCGGTCGGGAAACGTAGGCGCACTCACCTCGGGCATGCTGAAAGGCAGGCCCTCGGTGTAGTGCTTATAAGGATTCTGTGCGTTAGTATGGAGCACTGCTGCGAACAGCAGTGCTAAGAAAATAGTCTTCTTCATGTCATTTTGTGTTGTTAGTATGGTATTAGCCGAAGTACACACGGCTAAATGTGTCTTACTGCCTGACGAGGTAGGTCTGCACAGGGGTGTCGCCATAGTGAGCCATGGTGAGCACCTCCTGCTTACCGCTGACGGCAATGCCAGTGAAGATGACTGACTTCGACACCTTGCCCTTGTCGTCCTTCACGGTCTTCAGGATGTCGACCCTGCCTGTAACGTTAGAGTAGGTGTACTCATAGTAGGGCAGTCGCTCGGTGTTTGATTCGTCGGTCCATGTGCCTTCGGTCACACCCTGACTCATCTTCACAGCCACTGAGTCGGCAGAGACGAAGTTCAGGCTCTCTACAAATCCCTGCACGTCCTGGCCGTAGACATTCTTCTTCAGGCCTTTGCCACGCACCCATGTAGTGCTGGCTATGCTTTCGGGATGGGCTATGGCAAGCGTGTCGTTATATCCTTGCACCCACGAAGGGTTGTCGGTGAAGGCATCCTCATACTCATTGGCATCGCCACAGGAAGTGAGCGCTGCGCAAAATGACAGATGGCAAATGATAAACGACAAGCCTATCAGATGCTTTTTGCTTATTGTCTTAAGATTCATAATCTTTGGTTTAATGCGTTAAATACGTTGTGTGAAAACCAGATCGATGTCGGTCAACTACTTGTTGCGCCAGCGTGCAGCACCCACGTTGTTGCGGTAGATGTCGTTGTTGGTGTTCTTGAAGTAGAGGTTCACGTTGTACTCGCTAGAGGCGGTACCGTCGAGTGCATCAGCACGGTGCATGTTGGGGTCGTTGGCGGTGGCTGCGACATGCGGCGGGCAGGGCTGCTCCATGAGCTCGGTTGCCGAGATGTCAGCCACGTTCACCTCGAGTGTGCCGTTGAGTGTGGCAGCGCCGTCCTTGACCAGCTTCTGGAAGCTGTTGCTGCTGGTGTTCCACGCGTTGGCACTGAATATGGAGCCGTTGGTCAGGTCGTTGTTAGTCGACCAGTTGTTGTGGAAGTTCAGCCTCACCTTACCCACTGAGCCGTCGGAGAGTGTCTGCGTGTTGCGTATGTCGGCTCCCCACATCTGCAGCACACGCTGGTCGCCAGCTTTCTTGCAGAGCACGAAGAGGTTGTTCTCTACGTTGAAGACAGAGCCGTCGGGCAGGTCGCGCATCTTGAAGATGGCACCGTTGGCACGGGTGTTGAAGTTAATGAGCGTATTGTTCGAGAAGGTGATGTTCCACGGTCCGTTGTCACGGGCATAGTTGGTGTTCTCCTCGCTGAAGAACGATGGGAAGGGGCTGTCATAGAACGTATTCTCCACCACCTTGAAGTCTTTATAGAGGTTGGAGCCCGGCTGGTTGATGCCTGCTATCCAGCAGTAGCCGCCGGCGCCCTGGTTGTAGTATCCGCAGTCGAGGAAGAGATTGTTCTTAATGAGCACGTGGTTCCACACCTTGTAGTTGGGCCCCTGCTCACGCACGAATCCACGCACCAGCCGCTTGAACGTGCAGTTCTCCATGACGAGCGAGTCGAGTGTCACGGCCATGCCGTTTGAGAACATGTTGAAGAAGTAGTTGCCCGTGGCAGTGCCGAGTCCGGCCTGGTTGTCGCCGTAGTTATAGCACAGGGGGTTGTCGAATTCAATGTCGTAGAAGGCCAGCTTCTTCATGTATATCTCGCCGCCCTCACCAGCTTCAGGCGAGCGTCCGAAGGTGAACATCGAATAGGGGCATCCGTTCCACTGCTCACCGTTGACACCCTGCGAGAAATGGTCGCTCTTGCCTATGCCGCAGATGACGCGGGCGCGCTTGCCCTGTGCCACGTCGGCGGGGTCGGTGCGCAGCACAAATCCCTTGCAGGTAATGTCGTTGCCGTCGAGATAATAGGTCTTGCCGCCCTCAAGGTAGTACTCCTGTCCCTCAGCAAAGTTGGTGTTCGAGATGAAGTCGTAGAGCGTGGGGGTGAGGGGTGCAGCGTTGAACTCAGCAGCGCGTGCAAACACGTCGGCTCTCTTGTAGGCATCGTTGCTGGGCAGCGTTCCCACATTCTGGGTGGCCAGCAGCTCGTCATGCTTGAGTAGGATGGGTGCGCCGGGCTTGCCGTCGGAGCGTGCGGTGCAGGTGTTGTACTTGGCGTCGATGGCCACGGGCACTCGCGGGTCGATGACGTCGATGACATAGACCGAGTTGGCGGTCAGTCCGTCGATGACGATAAATCCGCGCTCACGGTCGGCATCGGTAATCTGATAGCGCCTCCACTTCTCACCCACGGTAGAGTTGGGGTTGTTGGGCGACGGTGCCACGGTGAGTATCTGGTAGCCCAGGTTGCCGTCGGCGTCGATGTTGAAGTTCTCATAGAACGACTCCAGCTTGTCAAGGTCGTCGGGGTCGGTGATTTCAGCATCGTCGGCATAGCCCAGTGCCTGCTTGGCCGTCTTGTTTAAGTAGACGTGCATCTGCGTCTCGGTAGTCTGAGCCTGGTTTACGTAGATGGCAAATGGTGTGGGATAGCGGTCGCGGGTGGTAATGCCCATATATTCCTGCCACTGGCGTCCGTTTCCGTGGCCAAACCAATTGGAGGCGTGTGCAAAGGTGCTCTCGTCGCCCTTGATGTTCTTGTCCTTGGCTGAGAGTGCACGTATGCAGAAACGGTAGTCGGTAGAGTACTGCAAGTCCTTGATGAGCATGTCGAGCACCTTTGGCCCCACGATGGTGTCGAGCAGGAGGTCGCTGGTGCCCTGAATGTTGGCCCAGGCATTGGCGCCGCCGCTCACTTTATTCTGTATGGCCATCTGTATCTGATAGCCAGCGCACTCTTTTACGCCATACCAGTAGAGGTGGATGGTGTTGCCGTGAGGATAGGCTCCGTCAAGGCCGCAGTTGTATGGGTAGTCGCCTCCCTTGCCACGGTTGTTGTCGTTGATGAACATAGTCATAAACTCCCTGTCGGTGCCTGGGGCTGCGTCGTTGTCGTCCTTACACGAGGTAAGCACTGCGCTAAATGATAAATAACAAATGATAAATGATAAACCTATCAGATGTCTATTGAATAACTTCTTCATAGTTGTATGGTTCTACTTTATAATAACCTTATAGCCTTAGTGTACTTTAGTACCCGTAGTAGTTCTTATACACGCCAGCAGAGCGCTGAATGACGGTGTTGGGGTATGGCAGTATGTAGCGCACCGGTGGCAGGTCGCCAGAGGTATATGCCTTGTCCAGGTCTTCCAGTGCTCCGTCGCGGATAATCCATCTGTTGCCGTTGTCGTCGCAGCGCACGTAGCCATAGAAGGTGTATTTGCATTTGTCCTGCGGCAGTCCGGTGTTCTCGTTGAACCAGTTGTACATGTCAACGGGAATCCATGACTGGGCCCCAAAGCCGCCACGTGTTATCTGGCTGGTGACAGGAGCTGCCCCTGCGGCCTTGTAAGCATTGAATATGCGAAGGCTCTGGAACGACTGGTTGGGATATTTCTGCGTGATATTGCCCGAATCATCCACTTTATATCCGTAGAGTTGCGACCTGAACATGCGCAGTCCGTAGGCATTGGCTTCCTCGATATTATAGGTGTGGTAGTATACGCGCATGCCGGGCAGGTTAGATAGATAGTCGGTGCCGTCGTAGCTGTCGTGGGCCACGATGTCGTCTTCAAATCCTGTACCGCAGTTCATGCCCACGGCATAGTAGCGCAGGAAGCTGTACACCAGTTCCTCACTGTAAGTATTGGTGCGCACGAGGTCGCGCCAGCGGCTGTTCTCACCGGCAAACTCCCACTTGCGCTCGTCCATGACTGCCTTTTGGAAAGCCTCCTTCGATGCCTGTGCAGCGGTGATGAAGTCAGGGTCGCCGTTTTCAAATGCGCGGTTGTGCACGGTCTGCAGGCACTTCACAGCCTTCTCGTCAGGTCCGCCGTTCACCTCGTTGGCTGCCTCGGCATACATCAGCAGTATGTCAGCATAGCGCATGTAGGGATAGTTGATGCCCGTTGAGCCCTCGGTGATGTCGCCCAGCGCCGAGCCCTCAGCTGTCCACAGCTTCGACCACTTATTGTTGTGCACATAGTAGTCGTTGCGGAAGTATACGGAGTCGGCCAGTGCGCCTTCAGCGTTGGTAAAGTAGCTGTAATACCAGAGGCCGTTGACGAACTCACGACGCAGGTCACCCTCACGGAACAAGAAGCGGTAGAAGGCGTTGAGGTGCATACTGCCGCCGCATTTGCCCCATGGTCCCACGGTCTTGCCCTCATACGAGTTGTATGTGGGTCCTTGCACATAGCCCGTGTTGCCGGTGCTCTCCTTGGCAAAGGGAATCTCGAAAATGGGGTCGTCGTTGTTCACCACCTGATAGTTGCACTCGTTCACAAACACGCTCTGATAGCTCTGTGTGAGCTTGTGTGTGCCAGAGGTGATGACGCTGTCGGCATAGTCCATGGCGGTGCGGTAGTAGTCTATGTAGTTAGCGGGCCTCTGCATGGTGCCATAGCTGCGGGCATCGTTCTTGTTGGGGCGCAGAGAATAGCCGCCGGCTGTAAGTGCTATTCGGGCTAAAAGTCCCTGGGCAAACTCTTTGGAGCAGCGTTCCACAGTGGTGCTGGAGGTCGATGCCATGCCGGCAGCGGCGCTCTTCAGGTCGGCTATGAGCGCCTTCTGTATCTCCTCACGGTCGGCCACGGCTATGGTTCCGGTGCCGCGTATGTCGGTAGGTACAAAGGTGAAGGGCACGTCGCCAAACATCACCACGAGATCATGGTATACCATGGCTCTCAGACACTTGGCCTCGCCTATCCACTGCAGCATGTCGGTATCGGCCTTCTTGTTGCCGTTCTCGTCGGTCACATAGTTGCCCTCATTGTCGGTGGAATAGTATATGGGGCTGGACTCGGCGTAGGTGATGAACTTGTTGCAATACTCAATGAGGTTGTAGGCAGCCGTCCAGAATTTCAATATCTCTCCGCCCTGGTCATCGCAGTCAAAGCGGCGGTAGCCGTTGTGAGCGTGGTTTCGGCTGTCGCTAATGGCTATGTCTACGTCGCTGTTGAGCACAAATGTTAACTGATAGTTGTTACCATACAAGTCGTTGACCAGCGCCTGTGCATAGACACCGTTGAGTGCCCGCTCCACCTCCGACTTCATGCTGTAGACGAAGCCGACGGTGCTCTTTGAGGGAGCGTCGACCTCTAAGTAGTCGTTGCAAGAAGTGAGCGTTACGCTAAATGCTAAAGGACAAATGATAAATGACAAACCTATCAGATGTCGTTTGTATATCTTGCTAATCATAACTTTCATTTTCATTTATTATTTTTCATTTAGGCCATTAGAAGGTGATGTTGGTGCCGAATGCGAACATGCGGTTGCGCGGATAGCGGTTGAAGTCCATGCCGCAGGTCAGTCCCGTCTGTATATCCACCTCAGGGTCATAGCCGCTGTAGCCGGTGATGATGAAGAGGTTGCTGGCCGACACGTAGAAGCGAGCCTTCGAGATGCCCCATTTCTTTGTCAGGTCCTTAGGCAGTGTGTAGCCTATGGTCAGGTCGTTGCAGCGCAGGAACGAGCCGTCTTCTATGAAGTAGCTGTGGGTTATCTTCTTCGTCACGTCTGTGGGATTCCACAGTGTGCGTCCTTCGTTGGCCCGCTTATATATGTTCACGCAGTCGTCCACGTAGTAGAGCTTGTAGAGTATGTCGCCCTTCGTTCCAGTGATGGTGCCGTCAAGGTCGTTGTACTGCCATCCGTCCTTGAACCTGGTAAACACATTGAAGAACCTGTTCTTATTGCCCTCCGATGCCGACAGGGTATAGGCTGTGGCGTTGTTGATATCGAAGTCGAGCATGTAGGTGAAGTTCACATTGAAGTCCAGGTTCTTCCACTGGCCGTTCAGTCCGAAACCGCCTTGTATCTTCGGGTTGGTATTACCTATCACGGTGCGGTCGTTCTCGGTAATGCGGCCGTCGCCGTCAAGATCCTTAAACTTTATCTTACCCGGCAGCGTGGCAATGCCGCTGTTTGAGTCGCCGCTAATGTCGTTGATCACGGTTACGTAGCCGTCGCTGCGTGGTGCGCAGTTGGTACTGGTTCCGTTGTCGGCGGCTGCCGAGCCCCACGGCATGGCCTGGTAGTTGTTCAGCGGGTCGAAGTAGAACTCGTCAAACTGGTAGAGTCCGTCGTAGACGAATCCGTAGATGAGGCCCACCTCGTCGCCCACTCTCAGGCAGTAGTCGTTGTAGCTCGACTTCCATCGGTTGTTCTGGTCCCATATCACGTCGTCGGTGCCGTTCAGCTTGTCAATCTTCTTTTTGTTCCAGCCGAAGTTGAGATTGCCTGAGAGCACGTAGTCCTTACCCTGCAGTATGTCGCCGCTGATGGAGAACTCTATACCCCTGTTCGTCACCTTGCCTATGTTCTGCATCTGTCGGGTGTATCCCAGCGTTGGGTCAAGGTCAGAGTCGTAGAGCAGGTCGCGGGTGGTGTTCCAGTAGAACTCTGGGGTGATGGTCACTCGTCCGCCGAAGAGCGAGATGTCGGCGGCGAGGTTGCGGGTGATGGTGGTCTCCCACTTTATCTCTTCGTTGGCAAACTTGTTGCCGCTGGCGTTGCCGTAATAGTTTTCGCCATACTGCGTCTGCTCGCCAAATCCTGGGCCGCCGGTGGCATTCACATTATAGAGTACACGCCACAGGTCACTGTCTATGCGGTTGTTACCAGCCAGACCTAAGGCAGCACGCAGTTTCAACTGGCTTATCCACTCATACTTCTTCATCCACGGCTCGTCGCTGATGACCCATGCACCGGAGATAGAGGGGAAGTAGCCCCACTGTTTGCCCTTGGCGAATTTTGTGGAGCCGTCGGCGCGGAACGTGGCTGAGAGCAGGTAGCGGTGCTTCCAGTTGTAGTTAGCCTGTCCGAAGAATGAAGCCGTGCGGTCGGAGGTGGAGAGGTTTGATGTTGCCTGATAGGGGCTGCCGAAGGTCATGTTGTTCCATGCTTCGCGGGCGGTGAACGACCGTGGGAAGTATCGGTTCATCATGTAGTGGTTGCGGCCCTGCGAGTGGTGTATCTCCTGACCGATTAAGAACGACCAGTTGTGCTCATCCTGCACTGAGAAGTTATAGCTGGCGGTGTTGGTCCACACATAGCTAAAGCGCTTGTAGTCGGTGAGCTGTGCCACTGGCTGGTTGTTATGAGTCTGGCCTACGCCGGTCAGTGCGCCGTAGAAACGGCTCTCATCCCTCCAAATCAGTCCGATGGTTCCCTCTGTGCGCAACGTCAGGCCCTTGATGGGCTTCCAGTCGAAGGCCAGTCCGTTGCTGTAGGTGTAGCCATGTCTGATGAGCTGGTTGATGGCGATGTCGCTCTTCGGGTTGGTATAGTTAAACAATTCCTCCTCGTTCGGGTCAGCGTAGTCGGGGTCTATGTAGCCATACTCACGCAGGCCGTTGGTGGGACGATACTTCAGCACGTCGATGATACCACCCGTGCCAATGTTGTCGCCACCGGCACCCTCGTCGCGGCGGAAGGTGAACTTCGGGTTGAACTGCATGGTCAGCTTGTCGGTTATCTCTACGTTGGTCTTTATATTAAGGTTCGTGCGACGCACGCCCGAACCTAATATAATACCCTTGTCCGAGCTGTTGGTCAGCGAGATATTGAACTTCACCTTGTCTGAGCCGCCGCCTATGTTCACGTTGGCCGAGTAGTTCAGCGGAGTCTCGCCCATCACTTCGTCCTGCCAGTCGTGGCTGGGCAGTGTGCTGTACATGTCCAGATCGTAGGGGTTGCCGAAGTTCGAGCGGAAGAACTTTGCGTTGCTGTTGCGCGTACCGGCTGCAGCGTGCCACTGATACTGGTAGTTCACGAAGTCCTGTGCGTTCATCAGGTCGAGTTTCTTCGACAGGTGGCTAATGTTCAAATTGCCATTGAAGCTCACCTTCACCGCACCGGCCTGTGCGCTCTTCGTGGTAACGACCACCACACCGTTGCCGCCCTTTGCGCCGTAGATGGCGGTGAGCGATGCATCCTTCAGAATGTCGATGCTGGCAATGTCCGACGGTGGTATGTCGTTGATGTTGTCTACCTGAAATCCGTCCACGATGTAGAGCGGCTCATTGGTCTGTGTCACAGAGGTGCCGCCGCGCACGCGGATGTTTACATCAGCACCCGGCTGTCCGTCGACAGTGGTCACCTGCACGCCCGAGATTTTACCCTGCAGGGCTACGGCAGCCGATGTCACGGGCACTGCTGCCAGCTTGGCTCCTGCCACCGAGCCCACTGAGCCCGTCAGGTCTTTTCGTGCCTTGCTGGTGTAGCCCACCACCACCACTTCCTCGAGTGCTGCATTGTCATCTTGCAGCACAATTTTCATGTTGGGTCCGGCTGTGGCTTCCTGCGTCACCATTCCTATATAGGAAATGATGACCGTCTTGCCTTTCTGCAGTTTCAGTGTGAAGTTACCGTCAAAGTCGGTCACTGCTGCATTCGTCGGATTCCCCTTCTCAACTACGGTCGCTCCAATCACGGTCTCGCCTGTGGCATCCGTCACCTGGCCCTTGGCCGTGGTCTGCGCCTGCAGATGACCTACAACCAAGAGTAGGCACATGAGTAGCGCCGTCCGAAAGATACTCTCAATTTTTAAAGACATAAGATTAGTTTTTAGAAAGATTTGGTTTATTTTGGTAAATTTGGTGCAAAATTACGAAATAATAATTACATCACCAAATTTTCTCCTCTTTTTTTCTCCCCGACAGTAGTTATTAGCCTATATTAGCCTATTACATAGTCGAAGAGGTCGAACAGCTTAAAACCCATCTCCTCCAGCAGCCGCTTACTGTGCTGACGGTCCTCCTCGGTGTTATAGGCCGGAATGCTGGGCAGGCGCAGTGTCACCCGCTCTTGCATGCCTGCGTCGGCCAGCAGGCGCAGGTTTCTCATCACCATCTGTACCTGTCCCCCCGTATAGCGGTGGTAGATGTCGGGCTGCAGGTCTTTCACGTCTATGTAATAATGGTGCACGCAGGGCATGACTGCCTGCAACTGCTGCGGCTCCACATGGAGCGACGACTCTAAGTATATGTGCCACTCCTTGGGACAGAGGCGTGCAAACTCTACTATGAAGCTGCTGCGCAGCAGCGGCTCGCCGCCTCCGAAGCACCCCCCCCCCTCCGTGGCCAGAAAGTACAGGTTGTCCACCATCAGCTCCTCCACCAGTTCCTCTGGTGTAGTCCATTGCCATATACCATCCTCTCTCCAGCACTGGCTGTTCAGGCAGTAGTGACAGCGCAGCCGGCAGCCATGAAAGGCCACCAGCGTGGTTACGCCTCCGCCGTCAACACTCAGGCGATGGCGTGCTATGGCTATGAGCGGTGCTTTCACTCCAGCCTGAAGATGACGGGGATGGTCATTTTCACCTCCATGGCCTCGCCCAGCTGCTTGCCGGGTCTCCACTTCGGCATGGCGTTCACCAGTCGCAGTGCCTCCTTGTCGGCACCCTCGCTGAGGCTCTTCACCACCTTCGCATCGCTTACCGTGCCGTCTTTCAACACCGTGAAGCTCACCACCACACGGCCCACCACATCTTCGTCGGGATAGCGCATGTTCGTCTTCAGGTATTCCTGCAGGGCCTGGTCACCGCCACGGAATTGTGGGGCCTGCTCCACCACCCCTTCCAGCACTTTCTCTTCTGCCTTCAGCGGGCGCAGGGTGTCGGTGCATATCTCTGCTGACGGCTTGCCCATCGGCTGGGGCTCTATCTCGTCCTTGCCTTGCGAGGCAGCTACAGAGTCGGTGTCCTGCATCGGCTGCGGGTCGGGCATCACGGGTATGCCGGCCAATGGCGGCTGTATGATGCGGCCAATGCCGCAGCCCGCCAGCGAGACCAAGCCCACGGCTATGCTGGCCACGGCCACCTTCTTGCCCATGCTCTTGCGTTTGTTCAGTTCGTCCTCAATGTAGCGCACCTCGGCCTCGCAGGCAGGGCAGGTGCCGGCGCACTCGCCCTCGTGGTGGCATTCACGCGGTTCGTACACGATGTCGTTCGCATCCGCTATCTTGCGTCGGATGTCCTTCAGTGTGTTACAGATGTGCCGTCCTTGTCTCATAGTCGATTGGTCTAGATCATTATGTAATTATGTAATATGTGCAATTCGTGTTCGTCAGAAACATCCCAATTCATTCGCGTTATTCTATCTATCTATTCTGAAAGATATGGGAATGCTGTATTTCGTCCTTGTTGTTTCACCGTTCCTTCTTCCTGGCGCCCATTTAGGCATGGCTTTTATCACGCGCAACGCCTCCTCATCGTAGGCAGGAGCTAAAGACTTGGCCACCTGGGCTTCGGTGATGCTACCATCACGCTCAACGACGAATGATATCACCACACGCCCTTCAACTGAATCCTCCTGCGGATATACGAGATTATTCTTCAAATAATCCATTAGTGCCTCATTACCACCGGGGAAGCTAGGCATCAGTTCAACGATGACACCCATCAACTGCCCATCGGTATTTGTTTCAGCCGATTTTGCCACCTGCTGTTGAAGCACATCTTCTTCCATATTATAGGTGGTGCAGGCCGCCAATCCCATCATCCCAACGGCAAGGCCAGCCACGGCCACCTTCTTGCCCATGCTGCTGCGCCTGTTCAGTTCGCCCTCTATGTAGCGCACCTCGGCCTCGCAGGCAGGGCAGGTGCCGGCGCACTCGCCCTCGTGGTGGCATTCGCGCGGTTCGTACGCTATACCGTTGGCATCGGCTATCTTGCGTCGGATGTCCTTCAGTGTGTTACAGATGTGCCGTCCTTGTCTCATAGTTGATTGTCGTTTTGTCGTTCCCGTTAGCGTTTTCGTTAGCGTTAAAAGAAGAACACTGGTCTCGTGTTCCGGCGTTTCTGTGCCAGATCTCCTTTCATGCGGTTGATGGCCGTCTGGAAGAAGAAGCTTACTAAATGCTCGTCAGTTCCCTCAGTGCGAATCTGCTTCAGGGCGCTTATGTAGGCACCGCGGTCTTTCACGTCGATAATGAGCAGTGGATGTCCCGCCCTCATCAGTATGAAGTTCGACAGCAGCCGTCCGGTGCGCCCATTGCCGTCGCGGAAGGGATGCAGGTATTCGTAGTAGCCGTGCCAGCGTGCCGCCACCACCATCGGGTGCTGTCCGTCGGTCAGTGTCCGCTCGGTGGAGGCCATGAGCGACGGCACTCTTCCGACAAGCTGCTCGTGGTCGCCGAACACGGTGTCGCCCGCTGCCATGTCTTCTGTCGTGTAGTCGCCTGCCACTGCCCCGGGACAGCGGTAGGCCAGCGTGTGCTCCACCACTAACCGGTTCACCTCTTTCAGCAGCACCTCGTCGAAAGGAACCTGCAGATGTGTAGCCACATAGTCGAAGGCGCGGAAGTGGTCGGCCATCTCGGTGCACTCCAGCAGGCTGCGCCCCACGGGCACCATCGCCATGCCCTGCTCGCGCAGTATGCGGGTGTCGTCCACGGTGAAGCTGTTGCCCTCGATAGCACACGAATGGGCCGAGAAGAGTATCTCGTTGTACTCCCGCCAGTCCATTGGATTCATGCGGCTCGCAATCTTCTCGTCGTATTGCTTGCGCAGCTCCTCGTATTGTGCTATCTCCTTCTCAAACATGTCGTTTGGTTGTTCTTGCGTCCCTTCGGTAGCAAGCTACCAGAGGTCAAGCGCCCGTTATCGTTTTCGTTAAGATTAGGGTTAAGGTTATCGTTAACGTTATCGTTCCTGTTAACGTTCCCTCAGCTTCCACGTCACGCCGTCCTTGGTGTCCTTCACCTCGAAGCCGGCGGCGGCCAGCTCATCGCGTATCTGGTCGCTGGTGGCCCAGTCCTTGGCAGCCTTTGCCTTGGCGCGCAGAGCCAGCACCATGTCTACCACCTTGCCAAAGGCCTCCTCGCGCTCCTTACTCCTTGCGCCAGCATCCTTAGTCCTGTCCTGCAGTCCGAGGATATCTTCTGTGAAGAGATGCATCACCTCCTTCAGCTCCTTCAGGCAGTCGGCACAGATGGTGGCCTTGTGGTCGACGAGCTTGTTGACCAGGGTGGCGGCTTCGAAGAGTATGCTGATGACGAGCGGCGTGGCCAGGTCGTCGTTCATGGCATCATAGCATCGCTGGCGCAGGCTCTTCACTATGCCCTCCGTCTCCGTGTCACATTGTGGGGCAACCGCAATGCGCTCTAAGTCGCTGATGGCGTTCATCAGCTTCTCCAGCCCCTTCTCTGCAGCCTGCAACGCCTCGTCGCTGAAGTCCACCGTTCCACGGTAGTGCGCCGAAAGTATGAAGAAGCGTATGGTCATGGGCGAGTAGGGCTTGGTGAGCGACTCATGCTCTCCTTTGAAGAACTGTTCCAGCGTGATGAAGTTGTTATACGACTTCCCCATCTTCTGTCCGTTTATCGTCAGCATGTTGTTGTGCATCCAGTACTTCACCGCCTGGTGGCCCATCGACGCCACCGCCTGTGCTACCTCGCACTCATGGTGAGGGAATATAAGGTCCATTCCGCCGCCGTGAATGTCGAACTCCTCGCCCAGATACTTGCGCCCCATGGCCGTACACTCGCAGTGCCAGCCGGGGAAACCATCGCTCCATGGCGATGGCCATCGCATGATATGCTCCGGCTGAGCCTTCTTCCACAGGGCAAAGTCTGCCTGGTGGCGTTTCTCCCCCACGCCGTCCAGCTCTCGGCTGGCATCCTTCACGTTCTCCAACGAGCGGCCCGACAGTATGCCATACTCATACTTCTTGTTATACTCCTCAATGTCGAAGTACACGCTGCCGTTGCTCTCGTAGGCAAAGCCATTGTCCATAATCTGCTGCACCAGCTGCTGCTGCTCTATGATGTGTCCTGTGGCGCACGGCTCTATCGACGGCCGCAGCACCCCCAGACAGTCCATGGCCTCATGGTAGCGCCGGGTGTAGTACTGAGCTATCTCCATGGGCTCCAGCTGTTCCAGCCGTGCTTTCTTTGCAATCTTATCCTCCCCCTCGTCAGCATCGTTCTCCAAGTGTCCTACGTCTGTGATGTTCCTCACGTAGCGCACCTTATAGCCCAGGTGTTTCAGGTAGCGGAACAGCACGTCGAAGGTGATGGCGGGGCGTGCGTGGCCCAGGTGTGGGTCACCATACACAGTAGGTCCGCACACATACATGCCCACATGCGGGGCGTTCACAGGCTCGAAGCGCTCTTTCTGGCGCGTCAGCGTGTTATAGATAACCAGTCTTGACTCCATAATTCTCTTTCACAAATTTTCTGCAAAGGTACGAATAAGCGAGCGAAAAACAAAAGAAAAACTCGTTTTTCTTTTGTTCTTCCGAGCGAAAGTACCTTCGGCGACAGCCAAAGGTACGAATAAGCGAGCGAAAAGCAAAAGAAAAAGGTTTTTTCTTTTGTTCTTCCGAGTAATGAATTAGGCAACACCTAAAATGAAGCCCCGAATAACAGCATTTTTGTTATATGGAAGTAATGTAAAATGAAGGCCCGAATAACAACATTTATGTTATATAGTGCAGGGAGTGCAGTCAAGAGCGCAGGGACTCCGTAGGCACTCCCCTCCCTTGTAGGCAATTGCGAGGAGGGAGCAATTGGGGAGCAAAGCGACGGTGGGGCGAAGCCGGGCAGGGGTGGGGTCAGTAACTTCCTAAGGGCTTGAAGAAGCGCAGGTTAGACAACACATTGAGAGCAGTCATCACCCCAAGCCGAAGGGGTGAGAGGTGTCCTTGAGTAAGCGGATTGGGATAATACTGACCCCACCCCTACCCCTCCCCTACATGGGAGGGGAGTGCCTACGGGCACCATCATCCCCGCGTTACGGGCGCCATCATCCCGCACCTACGGGCGCCATCATCCCGCACCTACGGGCACCATCATCCCGCACCTACGGGCACCATCATCCCCGCACCTACGGGCACCATCATCCCGCGCCTACTGGTGCTCCTCTATGTATTCAGTCATTCGTTGCACCCAGCTGCCGGTCTCCGGGCCCTGGCGCTGGCAGTCGCTGAACCGCCACTCACCGTTCTCACGGACCACGTTGAACGCCATCTCAACCCCCACACCATCACTATAGAGGTCGTATCTCACAAAGCCTTCGTCGCCATCGACATCCACATTGATGTTCTCCACGGAGAATGGGGGTGCGAAATAACTCCACATCTCGGCTCCCCACTCATCGCCATAGCCAAAGCCTTCGCCGGTAGGCAGGCCGCGGTCTATCTCACATATCTTGGCAACAAGTTTCCTGAAATCTTTTGAGCAGTACTTATCGATGAAGTCTACTGAGGGTGCATCACCGTCATCCATGGCCGGTCCGAAAGTGATGTCGTTGATGTCGTCGTAAACCGCGTTCACCAGGTCGGTGATGGCTTGCTCCGCATCGGCAACGGCATCGGCCGTGTCGCCATCTTCTTCATCCTCAACGGCTTCCTCTGCCACCTGCTCGGTGGCAGCCTTGTCCTTGTCACTCTTCTTGTCCTTGCTGGCGTCTTTCGAACCGCAAGCCGCCATCACACACATTGATACTGCGGCAATGGCAATGATAAACAGTTTTCTTTTCATAGTAGCTTTCTTTTTGTAATGCTTTGGTTTTGGAGCGGCCGACTGTTGTAGCTTCCGCTAATCGATGGCAAAGATAGGCATTTTTCCTGAAACGGCAAAACATCGGCCTGTTTTTTTCACCGGAAAAAAGGATGGAAAGTTTTGCGTTTTAAAGAAAAATGCGTATCTTTGCCCTCGCCTACGATGAAGGGGCTACATAAACCATTAGCAGACATCATGGAAAGAGACGGCTTGAGGACACGACTGAAAGAGAGTCCACGACTGAAGCGACTTATAGACAGGCTCATCATGAACCAGCGCAACGCACGCCCACGGTGGTACGTACGGCTGCTGGCTCCACTCTACCAGCACCGCGGACGGGGCTCAAAGATTTACGGCTCGGTGAGAATGGACACCCCACCCTACCGCCGCTTCGCCCTGGGTCGCGGCAGCGTGGTGGAGTCGTTTAGCTGCATCAACAATGCCGTGGGTGACGTGACCATAGGCGACAACACCCGCATCGGGCTGCACAACACCATCATTGGCCCCGTGAGCATAGGCAGTCACGTGAACCTGGCGCAGGGGGTGGTGGTGACGGCATTGAACCATAACTTTGCCGATGTCTCACTGCGCATCGACGAACAGGGTGTGAGCACCAGCGCCGTCAGCATTGGCGACGATGTGTGGATAGGAGCCAACGCCGTGGTGCTGCCAGGGGTGAGCATAGGCAGCCACTCGGTGGTGGCGGCAGGAGCCGTGGTGACGAAGGACGTGGCACCCAACACCCTCGTGGGCGGTGTGCCTGCGCGGGAGTTGAAAAGGCTCGCCCCGTTAGGTTGAAAGCGGTGAGAGCCGAGTCCTGACTCCATCCCTGTCTTCCCCAGGCAGCAGCATAGCGAGTAAGGATGAAGATCCCTATATATACGCGCGCGTGAGTGAAAGGTGCTTGCACCACTTGCACCACACTCGCCTTCCATCTACACTACACTGCGTAGCGAAGAGACTCGTGCGAGCTGACTGTTTCCATTTGTCTCATACTTTTCTATTTGTTTCATCCTGCATATTTATTCACTTCGTGTGTATATTTATGCATAACGGTGTGCCGCTGGCCCATGGCGGCCCGGTTCTCCCATGTGGAGCCGCCCCATGAAAAAAAGTCGCCTCCATTTTTTCACGCGGCGGCCACTTTTTCTCACGGGGCGGCTCCACAGAAATGCATATTTATGCACTTTGTGGTGGGGGCAAAGAGTGGGTGGTTGGGCAGCTAAGGACGCCGTGTGGTGCAAGAGGTGCAAGCACCACACAATCACGCGCGCGTATATATTGCGCGCGCGAGAGAAAAATTCTCTTTTCCCAAGCGAAGCACTAACATCTGGCGCCTTTGGCAGCGTCTGCGCTAAGGATGCCTCCCACTGACAGAGAGGATGACTATCCATCCCTTCCGGGGCTACTCCTATATCACTGCCATGAACAAAGCTCCTCAGGAAGCCAAGAAGCTGCTAGTTGGGAGCTTGCCTATAGCAGAAATAAGCTATGAAGACGTAGAGTATGTTGGGGAGCCATGCGGCGAGCATGGGTGGGAAGTTGGCCTGCACGGCAAAGGTGGCCGAGACGGTCTGCAGCAGTATGTAGGCAAAACTCAGCGCCAAGCCTATGCCCAGTGCCAGGCCCATGCCTCCCTTGCGCTTGCGCGCTGAGAGTGATGCGCCTATGATGGTGAGGATGAACGACGCAAACGAGGTGGCTATGCGCTTGTGATACTCCACCTCATACTGCACCACGTTGGTGCTGCCGCGCTCCTGCTGCTTGGATATGTAGCGCAACAGCTCGGGCGAGGTGAACTGCTCCTGCTGGCCCTTACTATAGACCAGGTCCATGGGCTCCATCATGATCATGGTGTCGAGCTCGGCACCCGTCTCTATTTTCTCGCGCAGGCCCTTCAGCGTGCGAATCTTGTAATTGGAAGCGCGCCAGTGGTAGCGGCTGTCAGATATGGTGTCATACTGTATGACGGGTGCAGTCATGTGGCTCACCAGCTTCTTCTGCTCAAACTTGAAGAGTGCAAAGCCGTAGCCGCGCTTCAGGTTGTTGTCGTACTGCTGTATGTAGGCAATGATGCCAGGCCCCACCTGCAGTTGCACGTTGCTGGCCGAGGTATTCTTCTTCTTGTTCTTGTAGAGTGTCTCGAAGTTCTGTCGCACAATGTTTCCGCTGGGTATGACATAGGCGCCGAGATAGTAGTTGATGCCAGCGATGAGTGCCGCCGACAGCAGATAGGGGCGCATGAGGCGGCGGAAGCTGGTGCCTGATGCCAACATGGCTATGACCTCGCTGTTGCCTGCCAGCTTCGAGGTGAAGAAGATGACGGCTATGAAGACGAAGAGGGGCGAGAAGAGGTTGGCGAAATAGGGTATGAAGTTGGCGTAATAGTCGAAAATGATGGCGCGCCAGGGAGCATGGTTGTTGGCAAACTTTGCCATGTTCTCGTTGAAGTCGAACACAATGCTGATGGATATGATGAGCAGTATGGCAAAGATGTAAGTGCCAATGAACTTCTTGATGATATACCTATCTAACCGCTTCACTTCTTTACGTTTTACGTTTTTTTCGATTTACGATTGGTTACAGGCGCTTGCCTAAATCGTCGATGACGCTCCGCTTCCACTGCGTGAAGTCGCCGGCAATGATGTGCTGGCGCGCATCGGTTACCAGTCGCAGGTAGAAGGCCAGGTTGTGAATGGAGGCTATCTGCAGTGCCAGCAGTTCCTGCGCCTTGAACAGATGGTGGAGGTAGGCCTTGGTGTGCAGGCGGTCTATGTAGCAACCGTCGGCGTCGATGGGGCTGAAGTCCTGCTCCCACTTCTTGTTGCGCAGGTTCATGGTGCCGTGGTAGGTGAAGAGCAGGGCGTTGCGGCCGTTGCGGGTAGGCATGACGCAGTCGAACATGTCGACACCACGCTCTATGGCCTCGAGTATGTTCTGCGGTGTGCCCACGCCCATGAGGTAGCGTGGGCGGTCCTTGGGCAGTATGGCATTGACCACCTCTATCATCTCGTACATCACCTCCGTAGGCTCGCCCACGGCCAGTCCGCCAATGCTCATACCCCCCTGCCCGTCGCCAATGGTGGGCAAGAGGTCGCACACATGCTTCGCGGCATCCTGGCGCAAGTCCTTGTACTTGCAGCCCTGCACAATGGGGAAGAGCGTCTGCTGGTGGCCGTAGAGCGGCTCCGTCTCGTTGAAGCGCCTGATGCAGCGCTCCAGCCAGCGCTGTGTCAGTGCGAGGCTCTTCTTGGCATACTGATAGTCGCTCTCGCCCGGTGGGCACTCGTCGAGTGCCATCATGATGTCGGCACCTATGATGCGCTGTGTGTCCATGACGTTCTCGGGAGTGAAGATATGCTTGGAGCCGTCAATGTGGCTGCGGAACTCGCAGCCTTCCTCCCTCAGCTTGCGGATGCTGGTGAGCGAGAACACCTGAAAGCCGCCCGAGTCGGTGAGTATGGGGCGGTCCCACGTGTTGAAGCGATGCAGGCCGCCCGCCTTGCGCAGCGTGTCGAGGCCCGGCCGCAGATAGAGGTGGTAGGTGTTGCCCAGGATAATCTGTGCCTGCACCTGCTCCCTCAGCTCGCTGAAGTGCACTCCCTTCACCGTTCCGCAGGTGCCCACGGGCATGAAGATGGGTGTCTGTATCTGCCCGTGGTCGGTGGTGATGAGCCCTGCACGGGCATCGCTCGACGGGTCTGTATGCTGTAGTTGGAAAGTCACTGGAATCTACGGTTTACCTATTTACAATGAACTCTTTGCATGGGCTACGCGCAATGGTCAGCTGGCTTTTTTGCCGCCATCGCTATCCTCCTCAGGAATGTCGAACACCAAGGGATTCTTCACCTGTTCGCTGGTGAGGGCGAAGGCCCACACATCCTGCACGTTCTCCACATAGTGGAAGGTGACGCCCTTGAGGTACATCTCGGGAATCTCGAGGATGTCTTTCTCGTTCTCCTGACACATCACGATGTCGGTAATGCCGGCCCGCTTGGCAGCGAGTATCTTCTCCTTGATGCCGCCCACGGGCAGCACCTTTCCGCGCAGCGTTATCTCGCCCGTCATGGCCACGTTCTTGCGCACCTTGCGCTGTGTAAGGGCGGAGGCTATGCTGGTGGCAATGGTGATGCCTGCCGAAGGGCCGTCCTTGGGTGTGGCACCTTCGGGCACGTGTATGTGTATGTTCCAGTTGTCGAAGATGCGGTAGTCTATCTGCAGCGTGTCGGCATGCGCCTTCACATACTCCAGTGCCAGCACGGCGCTCTCCTTCATCACGTCGCCCAGGTTGCCGGTGAGGGTGAGCTTCTGTCCCTTTCCCTTCGAGAGCGAGGTCTCAATAAAGAGTATCTCGCCGCCCACACTGGTCCACGCCAGTCCGGTGACCACGCCGGCATAGTCGTTGCCCTGATAGATGTCGCGATAGAAAGGCGGCTTGCCCAGCAGGTCCTCCAGCGACGAGGGGGTGATCTTGGTCGTCCCTTCTGCGCCCGAGGGGGCTGTCTTCGTCTTGCTGGCATCTGTGTCGCCCTCGGGCTTCAACAGGGGAGCCTTTGTAGCAAATTTGTAGGCCAGCTTGCGCAGGGCCTTGTTCAGCTGTTTCTCCAACTGGCGCACGCCACTCTCGCGCGTGTACTGCTCGACGATTTTCTCTATGGCAGCCTTGTTGAACGTAGGCTTGGGCTTGATGGTGTTCAGGCCGGTGTTCTCCAGCTCGCGGGGTATGAGGTGGCGCTTGGCTATCTCTATCTTCTCCTCGGTAATGTAGCCGCTCACCTCTATCACCTCCATGCGGTCGAGCAACGGCTTGGGAATGGTGCTCAGATTATTGGCAGTGGCGATGAAGAGCACCTTCGACAGGTCGTAGTCCACATCAAGGTAGTTGTCGTGGAAGGCGGTGTTCTGCTCTGGGTCGAGCACTTCGAGCAGTGCCGAGGCGGGGTCGCCATTGATGGTGGCCTGCGTCACCTTGTCTATCTCGTCGAGTATAAAGACAGGATTGCTGGAGCCTGCCTTCTGTATAGACTTGATGATGCGTCCGGGCATGGCGCCGACGTAGGTGCGGCGGTGTCCGCGTATCTCAGCCTCGTCGTGCAGTCCGCCTAAGGAGACGCGCACGTACTTGCGCTTCATGGCCGATGCTATGGACTTTCCGAGCGAGGTCTTGCCCACGCCCGGAGGACCGTAGAGACAGAGTATGGGACTCTTCAAGTCGCCGCGCAACGAGAGCACTGCCATGTATTCGAGTATGCGCTCCTTCACCTTCTCCATGCCGTAGTGGTCGCGGTCGAGAATCTTCTGTGCACGCTGCAGGTTCAGGTCGTCCTTGGTGTACTCGCCCCAAGGCAGTGCGACGAAGGTCTGCAGATAGCTGAGCTGCACATTATAGTCGGGCGACTGCACCTGCAGGCTGTCGAGTTTCTCCACCTCTTTGAAGAAAGTGCTTTCCACCTCTTCCGTCCATTTCTTCTTGGCGGCTTTCTCTAAGAGGGCGGCCTTCTCAGGCGAAGTGCCGCTGCCCATCTCGGCCTGCAGGTTCTTGATTTGCTGCTGCAGAAAGTAGTTCTTCTGCTGCTCGTCCAAGTCTTCGCGCGTCTTGTTGCGTATGTCGGCCTTCAGCGTCTGAAGATTGATTTCGCGGTTCAGGGCCTTCATCACGCTGAAGAGTCGCTCCTTTATCGTCTCCACGCTGATGAGCTTGTTCTTCTCGCTGATGCTGAACGGCATGTTGGAGCACACAAAGTTGAGGGCCATTACATTGTTGGAGATATTGCGAATGGCAAAGCTGGCCTCGTCGGGTATCTCGTCGCTGATGTTGATGTATTCCTCCACACGGTGGCGCAGGTCGTCCATGGCCGTCTTCCACTCCTTGTCGCGTTTGTCGGGCATCAGCTCAGGAGCAGCCTCCACACGCCCGGTGATATAGGGCGACACGCCTGTGATGTCAAGCAGCCGCAGGCGCCCCAGTCCTTGTACGATGGCTGTCACGGCGCCGTTGGGCAGCGTAAGCTGCTTCACCACCTTGGCAAAGACGCCGTAGGTAAAGAGGTCTTCCTTGCCCGGCACCTCCACGTCGGGGTCGTTCTGACAAATAATGCCTATGATGGCGCTAGCCTTCTCTGCCTTGCGCACTAAGCGCATGCTCGACTCGCGGCCAATGAGTATAGGCGACACCACGCCTGGGAACACCACCAAGTTGCGAACTGGCAGTATGGGCAGCTCGCTGGGGGTCTCCATGTTTATGAGATTCATAAAGTCTCCGTCTATGTCGGCAATCATCGAGAATGCCTTGTTTGTATCTCTGTCACTCATCTTTTTCACGTCTGTTCAATATTAGCGTGCAAAAGTACAAAAAAAAAATCATACAGACTGCAACCCACACATGAAATTACAAATAATTAGTATTTTCATGACATGCATAGTGAAATATTTGTGGTATTCATTTTTTTTGTATAATTTTGCAGCGCAATGAACAATAACGAACAAAAAGACATAGTTGCCACAGAAAAACTGCAAGACAAGCGCATAGCCTTGCTACTGTCGGGCGGTGTGGACAGTGCCGTGGCTCTGCACGAACTGGTGAGCCTTGGGTTGCATCCTGACTGTTTCTATATAAAGATAGGAGGCGACGAGAAGAACGGGGAGGAATGGGACTGCCAGATGGAGGAGGACCTGGAGATGGCGACGGCAGTGGCACGCCGCTACGGGTGCTCGATAGAAGTGGTAGACTGCCACGACGACTACTGGAACCGCGTGGCCCGATACACCATGGAGAAGGTGAGCCACGGCATGACTCCCAACCCCGACGTGATGTGCAACAGATGGATAAAGTTTGGAGCCTTCGACGAGAAGCGCGGCCACGACTATGACATCATAGCCACAGGACACTACGCCCAGACAGAATGGGAAGAGAACACCAAGTGGCTGTGCACGGCCCCCGACCCTGTGAAGGACCAGACCGACTTCCTGGCTCAGATTGACGGCTGGCAACTGAAGAAGGCGCTATTCCCCATAGGACACTATATGAAGGAGGAGGTGCGCGCCATAGCAGAGCGCGAGCATCTGCCGTGCGCCCACCGCAAGGACTCGCAGGGCATCTGCTTCCTGGGCAAGATAGACTACAACGAATACCTGCGCCGATACTTGGGCGAGAGACTAGGCGACATTATAGACATAGAGACTGGACACACCATAGGGCAACACCGAGGGCACTGGTTCCACACCATTGGCCAGCGCAAGGGTCTGGGGCTGGGCGGCGGCCCGTGGTTCGTGGTGAGGAAGGACGTGGAGAGAAACATCGTGTTCGTGAGCCACGGCTACGACCCTGAGACAGCCTATAAGCAGGAGTTTGCCATCAGCCACTTCCACAGCTTGAATGGGGTGATGCCGCCACATGAGGTGTGCATCAAGATAAGGCACACGCCAGAGTTTCACCAGGCTACGCTCACCCCCACTGATGTCCTGTCGCCCACAGGTGGCACCGACTTTGTGGTGCGCGCGGAGCGGCCTATACACGGCGTGGCCCCTGGGCAGTTCTGCGTGGTGTATGATGCCAAACGCCACCGGTGCTACGGTTCAGGCGAAATAAGTATGTAGCAGCTTGCAGCGGAAGAACACGGATGAGCACGGAATATAACCGTGTCCGTCCGTTGCCAAGACTTGTAAGTCTATCGGCTATAGTCGGAGAGGAAACGTAGCTCAGCCTCAAGCATTTCCAGCTTCGGCATGCGGAATCCTGCTGCACGCGCTATCTCTATGGGACGCGTATAGAGATAGTGTATCTCCATTTGGCGGTGGAAGTCGTAGTCGAGCCTCATCGAGGGCGAATAGGGCGTCATCTCGTCGGTCATCTTTATCATCAGGTCAGCAAAGCTCTCGTCAATGTTCTTCACACCCAAATGCTGCGCAGCACCGATAACCTCCATCATCTGCTCGCGTATGAGCTGGCGGGTGGCGGGATGGCGCAGCAGCTCGTCGGTCTGGGCACGCAATGCCACCGTCATGCCGTTGAACGGCATGTTCCAGACGGCTTTCTTCCAGCGCGCCTCATGATACTCCACCAGCCCGGCCTTCACGCCAGCAGCGTTGAAGTGAGCCAAGACTTGCTGCAGCAGCGCCTCGTCGCGGCAGGAGTAGCTGGCCAGGTTGATTTGCCCATAGCACTGATGGTTGATGCGCCCCGGCTCCGTCTTGGCCGAGCAGATGAAGGCCAGGCCCGCTGCTAACTGCAGGCTGGGGAACATGGCCTGAACATCGTCCTCCACGCCAATGCCGTTCTGAATGAGGATGACAAGAGGATCAGACTCCAGCAGTGGCGGCAGCAGTTCCTTCAGCTTATGGTTGTTCACCGACTTAAGGCACACCAGCACCACATCGCAGGGCGGCATGTCGGCTGTATGGTTGTATACGTGGGGATGGTCCAGGTGGAACGAGCCGTTGCATGAGTCTACCTGCAGCCCGTGTGTGCATACATAGTCATAATCACTGTGCAGCAGGAAGTGCACCTCCTGCCCGCTCTGTGCCAGACGGGCGCCGTAGTACCCTCCTATGGCGCCCGTACCTATTATTCCATACTTCATATTCTATACCTGTTTCATACGCTCTCCCCCGCCCCTCCCCTTCATCTTCTCAGGGGAGTGGCGCGGAAAGAGCGGTGCAAAGTTAAGGATAATTATTGGATCAGCCAAGGAAAAGACGGGGAAAATGTTTCTCCCTGTTCTTCCGATGCAGGTCTTAGCAACGGACGGACACGGTTATTAACCGTGCTCATCCGTGTTCTTCCGATGCAAGTCTTGGCAACGGACGGACACGAACGGGCAGGATTTTCTTCCGTGCTCATCCGTGTTCATCCGCTGCAGTTCTTGGCAACGGAAGAACACGGACGGGCAGGATTTTCTTCCGTGCTCATCCGTGCTATCTGCTGCGCTGGTCGCGGTTGCCCCACTTCTTGTCGTAGCGGCCCTCGGTATCGACCTTGCCACCGAACATGTTCAGGCGATAGCGCACGTGAAGCATGGCGTAGCTGTTGATGCTGTTATAGCGGGTGTCGCTGCGGCCCGTGGCGTTGATCCACCGGTCGTAGTTGCTCTGCTGGCCCAGAAGGTCGTAGAAGTTGAGGGCCACTGTGAGGTTCTTCGACTTGAGGAAAGTCTTTGAGAGCTGCCCGTTCCAGATGAGTTCGTTGGTGTTCGACGACGGGTCGTTGTAGCCTCGGCGGCTGTTCTCATGGAGATTCATCGATATCTCTATGCCGCTGGGTATGCGGAACATTACTTGTCCGCCGTAGCTGAAGCGCCACGTGTCGAGGTCGGCGCTGGGCTGCAGCTCGTTGCGCGAGTGCTGGTAGTTGACACTGCCGTCGACGGTGACTTCGAGCCATTCGTTGCGGTAGCTAACGTTCAGACGCTCACGGAGATTGGTGGTGCGCGTTGTATTCTTCGCCGCATCGGCCCTGTTCTGGGCCACATAGCTCACAAAATTATTATATCGCACGCGTGTGTCAGTGCCTACGTTCCAGTGAGCCGCACTGTCAATGGCAGTGCTGAAGTTGACGCCACCATCGGCATTCCAGTTGCCGTTGATGTTCTCTGGTCGCGACTCGCTGCCGCCCGTGACGGGATTATAGCGCACGAGGTTCGAAATAGAGTTGCGTATATGACGGTAGTTACCGTAGAGCACTATCGAGCGCTTGTATTTCTGGATGTAATTATTGTAGTAGACATTGAGCGAGTTGGTGAACTGCGGTTTCAATCCAGGGTTACCCGATGTGATGTAGAGCGGGTTGGAGTCGTCGCGAATGTCGAGCAGCTGGGTGATTTCGGGCTGACGGGTATCGCCACGGTAGGTGAGTCGAATGCTTTGCTGATCGCTGAAATTATAGTGGAAATCGACCGTCGGCGTAAGGTTAACGACGTTGCGCACCGTGTCGACATATATGCCACGATAGTCCTGAACGAAGTTCGAGTGCTGCGGCTGCACCAGGAAACCCACGTTGTAGTCATACTCCTTCTGCCAGTGGCGCAGGGTCAGGCGTATGTTGTGGGTGTAGTTCTTGTACTCGCTGTAGCGGCTGAGGTTTCTGTCGAGGAATGGGGACAATACGTCTTCTAAGGCCCCCGTGGCTAACGAAGTGACCGGGTCGAGCCACGGGTCCCATTCGCGATAGACGGGAGTGATGCCGCTGAAGGGGTTTTGGTCGAGGTGCGAGAAGTCGTAGGTCTGGCGGTCGCTCTTGCTCTTGCTGTAGCGCAACTCGTAGTTGGCCTGCAGGTGTGCCCCCTCCCAAAGGGGTTCGCTGTAAAGGGCTGAGAGCACATAGCCGCTGTTGTCGCTTGGCGTGGTGTTATAGCGGGCAGTAAAATAGGTGCTGTCGAGGCCTGCCTGGTTTTGTATGCGATGCAGATACACCTCATTGTTCGACGTGTTGCGGTTCTCGCTCTCGCCCATGTTGCCTTCCACGCGCAGGGTGACGTTGCGTCCGCGCTGACTGAGCTTACGGTAGAACTGCAGCATGGCCCAGGCGTTTTTGTTCTCACCGTAGGAGAGGCTCGCCCCATGATTGTGGTTGACAAGATAGGGATAGAGCACCGATGCAGGGTCGTGCACGATGTCGAGCGGATTCTCTGCATGCAGATAGGGGTCGTCGTCGAAGGTGGCACTCGCCGATGTTGACGTTCCGTCGTTGGTGCCCCTGCCGCCATTGGCGCGCAGCAGTATGTTGGTCAGCGTGTCAGGTTTCCACTCCACGCGGAAGTTACCATTCCAGTTGTCGCTGCGCGAGAGGCTCTTCGACAAGCTGTTGGAGAAGGTGCGCGATGCCTCCGAATAGAAGTTCTCGCTGGCGTTCTCGTTCTCATTGTCACCGTCACGGTGGTTCCAGCGCAGGCTGAGGTCAATCTTCAGCCGCTCGCCGTCATCGTAGTTGAGGTTGGTGCCCAGCATCTTGCGGGCATTCAGTCCGCGACGGTTCCACCAGCCGGCATTCTCCTCCTTATTATTAATGTTGCCCATCAGCACGAAGCGTGTCTTATCAGTGAAGCTGCTCCCCATGCCTCGCGAGGCGTAGCGGTGCTTGGTGCCCCCAGCCAGGTCGAGATTCGTCATATAGCCTCGGTTCATGCCCTTCTTGATGGTGAAGTCGAGCACGGTCTCCTTGTTGCCGTCCTCGATGCCCGTGATACGAGCCTGGTCGCTCTGCTGGTCGTAGAACTTCACGCTCTGGATAATGCTCACAGGGATGTTCTTCAATGCGGTCTCCACATCGCCAAGCATGAACTCCTTACCGTCGAGTAGTATCTTCTCCACCACCTTGCCATTGACAGTAATGTTGCCGTCGTCGTCGACCTCTGCGCCGGGAATGCGCTTGATGAGTTCCTCAATGGGGGAGCCCTCTGGTGTGCGGAAGGCATCAGGGTTGTATACCAGCGTGTCCTTCTTCACGATGACCTGCGCTGCGCGTCCCGTGACGATGGTCTCCTTCAGTGCTATGGCGTCGGCCGACATCAGCAGCTCGCCCAAGTCCTGACTCTGGTTGCGCCGCAGCGTCACCTCACGCTCAATGGGCTGAAAGCCTATCGACGAAATCTTCAGTCGGTAAATGCCGTTGACTGGGGCCTCGACCGAGAAGTTGCCCTGCAGGTCGGTCACTGTGCCGCCCACGAATGTGGAGTCACGCTGGCGAAACAGCTGCACCGTGGCTTGCACCAACGGCTCCTTCAGGTCTGCATCATGCACACTGCCGCTCACTGTAAGACCGTTATCCTCAGTCTGAGCGGCAATGCTGAGCGACACGGTGAGAAATAAGAATAAAACAAAGCGTTTCATGCTGCAAAAGTACACTTTTCTACGCAAACAGTAGCGCAACGCACTGCAAAACTGTTGCGCAATGCGTTGCGCCCATGAAAGGGAATTTAGCTGATAAATATAGATATGACTCTGCCGTTTTTTATCCACGCGCCATCTTGTATATCTTTTCCATATCCTCAGCGTGAAGCACCTTCAGGCAGCCGCAGGTATGGGTGTAGTCGCGGCTGCACTTGCGCGTCATCTCCTTGATCTCCTCGTCAGTAATGTCCTTGCCAATGAGTTCCTTTATGTTAATGGGCATGCCAATGGCGTGATAGAAGCGCTCCATGGCCTCGATGCCCTTGAGGGCAGTGGCTTCAGGGTCGGTGAAGTCGTTGGGTACGCCCATCACATTGACGGCGAAACGCACAAAGCGGCTCAGGTTCTCGTGCATGACATAGCGTGCCCAGCTGGGCCAGATGGCGGCAAGGCCGGCACCGTGTGTGGCGTCGAACATGGCGCTCAGCTCGTGCTCCAGCTGATGGGTGGCCCAATCGTCGCTGATGCCGCAGCCCGTCAGTCCGTTGTGCATCAGACTGCCGCCCCACATAATCTGTGCGCGATAGCGATAGTCCTCAGGATTCTTCAGCACGGCAAAGACAGCATTCTTGATGCTGCGCAGCATGGCCTCGGCCACATCGGTGGTGAAGTCCATGTCGTCGTCCTTGGTGAAGTAGCGTTCCATCGTGTGCATCATCATGTCGGTCACACCGGCGGCCGTCTGGTAAGGCGGCAGGGTAAAGGTGCGCTCAGGGTTCATGATGGCAAACTTCGGGCGCGACAGGTTGTTGGAGTACCCCAGCTTCACGTCGCCCTCCTCATTGGTAATGACGCTGCTCTCGCTCATCTCGCTGCCGGCAGCGGGAATGGTGAGTACGCATGCCACGGGCAGCATCTTCTCAGGCGTGGCCTTGCCCAAGTAGAAGTCCCATACGTTGCCATCGTAGGGCACTCCATAGCCAATGCACTTTGCCGAGTCGATGACGCTGCCGCCGCCCACGGCAAGCAGGAAGTCTACGCCCTCACGGCGGCATAGCTCTATGCCCTGCTGTGCCAGCGACAGACGTGGGTTGGGCACCACGCCGCCCAGCTTCACAAACTCAACGCCACCCTCGGTGAGCAGAGCGCAAACCTTATCGAGCAGCCCCGACTTCAGGGCGCTCTTACCACCATAATGCACGAGCACCCTAGTGCCACCGTATTTCTTCACGAGAGCAGCCACCTGCTCTTCCGACTGTTTGCCGAACACCACTTCGGTCGGCGCATAGAAATTAAAGTCTTTCATCTACTTTATTTGCATTTAAATTATTGTGCTAATGATTCCACGCCAAGAACAAAGCTGTAGTGATGGGGCTGTGCGGCGTCGATGGTGTATTGCGGCAGGGTGCGTTTTCCCCACGTGTCGGTGCCGCCCACGCCGTGGATATTGAGGTCGATGTTCACATTGACAAACCGTCCACGGCATATCTCGCTGGGGTGCCTGGCTGCTTCGAGGTCCTCCTCGCCGTAGTCCCAGGCACGTATGCAGAGGGGCTGTTTGCCTACAATCCTCACCGACTTACCGGGCGACGAGAGCGTCAGCCAGCGCACATCCGTCCGGCAGCCATTGTCTTGCGGGTGAATGTATTCCGTCTCAAACTCAGAGAGAGGCATCTTATAGTGGCCCATGAATGCCGACCGCTTGCGGTCGGGGTAGTTCTCCCACGGGCCGCGGCCGTAGTACTCCACCTGTGTGTAGTCGCTGGGCAATCGCATTCTCATGCCGAACTTTGGCATCAGGGGGATGTTTGTGGCCGTGGGACGGTAGTCGGCACCCACCTCCACCTCGCCATTCGAGAAGAAGGTGTAGGTCAAGGTGTAGTCAGCACCCACAGGCAGTGAGCCGTCTATGGTTACCGATACCGTGTTAGAGTTTTTCTTCGTTGTAACCGAGCGAACGTTACGTAGTTCGGCGGCATCTCTCCACACTCCCGTCCGCCGTGCGAAGCCAGCCGCGTTCTGGTTGTCGTTCTCCGGTTTCCAAAAGTAGGGTTCCAGCGGAGCGACTAACAGCTGCTGACCATCGGCCACCCAACTAGCGAGAGCTCCACGGGCGTTGATGGTGAAGGTGGCGTTAGGCGATGCTACGACGATGCCCTCGGGAGTCTCTTTCAGCGTTGGGGCTGTTCCATCGTCTACCCTCACATACTTGAAGCTTGACAGCAGGAACTGTTCGCTGGCCACGGCATAACCCGCAGGAGCCCATGGTGTGGCCTTGCGCAGACGGGCCGACACATTAAGGAAGCGTTCGAGGCCCGCTTTCGGCATTTCCGGCAGTACGAGACGGTCGCCCTGCAGGGTGAGCGTGCCGCCGGCCGTGCTGTCGCCGTTGCTCAGCAGTTTATAGGTGTAGTCATACTCGTCGAGTGCAGTGAACTGGTCACGGTTAACGATGCGTATGTCATTGCCTTCGCGTATGAATGTCATGGGCTGGTACACGTGCTGCACCTCATAGTAGTGTGGATGTGGCTTGCGGTCGGGGCCTATGAGTCCGTTGATGCAGAAGGGTCCGTCGTTGGGCTTGTCGCCGAAGTCTCCGCCGTAGGCGTAATAGCCATCCTTCTGCAGTCCCTGGTCCACCCAGTCCCAGATGGCGGCGCCACAGATGCTGGAGTCGGCATAGATCACGTCCCAGTATTCCTGCAGGTTGCCGCATGAGTTGCCCATGGCGTGGGCATACTCACGCATCATGAAGGGCTTGTCGCTGACGGCGGCAGCATTCTTGCGCAGGTCGTCGGGGTAGAGGTAGCTGTCGTCCCAGATGGCGCTGTAGCGCCGGTCGCTGTCGTAGAACGGTGGTCGGGTGCTGTCCAGCTCACGCACCTTATTATACATGGCCTCGATGTTGGGCCCTACCCCACCCTCGTTGCCCAGGCTCCACAGAATGACGCAGGGATGGTTGAAGTCGCGCTTCACCAGCGCCTCGGCGCGGTCTACGTGCGCTGCCTGAAAGCTCAGGTCCTCGCCCATCACGTGGTTGGCATAGCCATAGCCGTGGGTCTCGTGGTTGGCCTCGTCCATGACGTACATGCCCCATCGGTCGCAGAGTTCGTATAGGTATTCGCGGTCAGGATAATGCGAGGTGCGCAGGAAGTTGATGTTGGCCTGCTTCATCAGCCTGATGTCTTCCTCGTAGGTGGCATTGTCCACATAGCGCCCCGTCTTGGGGTGGTGGTCGTGGCGGTTCACGCCGCGCAGCTTCACGTTCTTGCCGTTCACCTTGAACACCTCGCCCACCACCTCTACCTTCTTCACGCCAAGGTGATAGTCGAAGTGCTCCACCACGTTGCCCTTCTCGTCTTGCAGCTCTACACTGAAAGGATAGAGGTTTGGCTTCTCGGCCGACCACAGCCGCGGGTGGTGTATGGAGGTGGCAAAGGTGAAACTGATGGTATCGCCCGGCGAGAGTTTGGGAATGGTGCGCGTAAAGGGAGGCACAGTGTTGAATGGGCGGTTGGTAATGTCTTCATAGATGGTGAAGACCGCCTTCACGTTCTTGGCAGTTTTCTTGCCAGTGTTGCACAAGAAGATCTTGGCACGTACAGCAGCGCGCGAGTAGTCGCTGCTGGGTTCTGCCGTCACCTGATAGTCGCTGATGTGCACCAGGGGTCGCACCCACAGCTGCACTGGCCTGAAGATGCCCGACAGGCGCCACATGTCCTGGTCTTCGAGATAGCTCCCGTCGCTCCATCGGTACACCTCCACGGCCAGCCTGTTGCTGCCGGTCCTCACGTATGGTGTGATGTCAAACTCTGCCGGCGACATGGAGTTCTGGCTGTAGCCCACCTTTTGGCCGTTCACCCATACATAGAACGCCGAGTGCACGCCACCGAAGTGCAGGATGAGATTCTTCGAGCGCATTTCGCTGGTAACGTCGAAGAACGTCACATACGACCCCACGGGGTTGCGGTTGTCATAGGCCGTCCAGTCCTTCGGCGGCTCCGTTGTCACGCTGGGACGGTTCTTTGCGAAGGGGTAGTTGATGTTAATATAAATAGGTGTACCGTATCCCTGCGTCTGCCAGTTGCCGGGCACTGCTATGCTTCCCCACCCGCTCACGTCGTAGTCATCTCTGTAGAAGTCAGCCAGACGCATGCCCGATGCCTCGTCGCCCACCTGCAGCCGCTCCTGCGGGTTGCGGCTCCAATGAAACTTCCACTGCCCGTCGAGCGACACTATCTCGCCACACTCCTTCTCCTTCGACGGCAGTTGCAGCGTAGCATGGTAGGGCAGTTTGTTGCTGCTCAACACGGCGGGGTTCTCCCAGTCGAATACTTGTGCCTGCGCCTGCATGGCAAGGACAGTGGCAAGGACAGTGATGGCTCTTTTCATATATTGTGCTATTTTACTTCTATGTCACCATATCCCATGCGCTCGCCCTCCGCCAGCTGGTCGGCATCGAATTTCAGTATTCGTGCCTTGGTGGCAGGAAACTTAATGGTCTGCCAGATGGGATTGTTCACAATGTTCGAGAACTCGCCAGAGGCTAGCTTCGTCCAGTGGCTCCAGTCGGTAGAAGCCCAGAGGGTGTAGTGTGTGACGAGTCCGTCGCGCGTGCCCATTGCCGACGTTCCGTCACCCGCCTGCCGCTGAGGTGGCAGGTAACTGAACGAGGTGAAGGTTTGCTCAGTGTCCCAGTCAATCATCATCTGCGTGGGCGAGCTGAAGAAGATGTGCAGTGCCGAGCATTTCTTCTCACCGCTGTCGGGAATGTCGGCCGTGAGCTCAGGCGCCAGATAGACGCCGAGTTTCTTGATAACGGGCTCTGCCTTGGCGTCGGTAACGGTGAAGCGCAGCTTTGTGGCTTTGACCGTTGGGAAGCAGATAATGCGCCGATGACCAATCGTTGTCAACCCGTCGCCATGTTCTACCAAGGCATCTTTCAGCGGTTGCCACTGCCCGTCCACCTCTGCCTCTAACAAGAATTTCTTCACACGCTGCCCCAGGGCTATGTCCTCCTCCACCAGGAATCGGTTGAAGGCGGTAGGCTTGTTCCACTGAACGTTGAAGGTGGAATGGTCAACGGCTACTGACGCATGGTCAACGAGGTTTTCCTTCAGCACCTCGTCAATCATCTTCTTGAATGCCATGCCCCTCAAGCTGTCGTTAGGGTGTATGCGTCCGTTGGGCGCTATGGGGAAATTGAGCAACAGCGTGGAGTTACGCCCCACGCTCTTGTAGTATGTGTCCATCAGCTTCGACAGGCTCTTCACATGCTCATTCTCCGTCTCATGGTAGAACCAGCCCGGACGTATGCTGGTGTTGGTTTCGCCGGGGCACCACACGTTGCCGTTTTCCACGCCGTAGTGCAGCATGTGCCACGGTGTGTCGCCCTCGGCAGGCATCAGGCTCCAGTTCGTCTCACCCACATTGCCAGCCTCCGTGCCCACCCAGCGCAGGTCGCCACGGTCGCCGCCGTCGTTCCATATCACGGCGTTAGGCTGCAGCTCACGTATCATGCGAAAGGTCTCTGCCCAGCCGTAGTACGTACGCCCGTCAATGCGGCGCGTCTCGTTGGCTCCGCCATACCACCCGTCGCCGCCGTTGGCCCCATCGAACCACACCTCAAAGATATCGCCATACTGCGTGAGCAATTCACGCAGCTGATTGCGGAAGTACTCCACGTACGCAGGCCGTCCATAGTCCTTGTGGTTTCTGTCCCAGGGCGAGAGATACACCGCAAACTTCAGTCCCTCCTCGCGGCAGGCATCGGCCAGGCTGCGCACCACGTCGCCCTTGCCATCCTTCCACGGCGTATTCTTAACGCTGTACTCCGTATAAGCCGACGGCCACATACAGAAGCCGCAGTGGTGCTTGGCGGTGAAGATGATGCCCTTCATACCTGCCTGTTTGCACACTCGCACCCACTGACGGCAGTCGAGGTCGGAGGGGTTGAACAGCTTCAAATCCTCATTGCCATAGCCCCACTCCTGATCAGTGTATGTGTTTAATGAGTAATGTATAAAGGCATACATCTCCATCTCCTGCCAGCGCAACTGGTTCTCATTAGGCAGTGGCCCGAAGGGTTCGGGCTTCTGTGCCGAGAGCGCCACCACGCCCATCATGGCCATCAGAAAGAACGATAGTCTCTTCATGAGTCAGGAGTTAGGAGTTGAGCCGCCCACTGGCCATCACGACAAGCAGGAACTATGCTTTGCATGGAGTACTGCTGCCAGAGGCTAACCTTTCTCAACGAACGAATTTCAGAATGAGCCAGGCCCCCAGCACCTGCAGCAGCAGGCCGGGCCAGCCAATGGTAAAGTCGGCTATGGTGGCATCGATGCCGCCGGTGAGCGCCAGCTCACCAAGGCAGCCTATGGCCTTGCTGACGAGCACAACGCCAACGAGCAAGGGCAGTGCCACTGACTTAAAGTGCTGAGCGGCCAGTCCTGCCACGATGGCGAGCACAGCCAGCTTCATGGCCATCACGCCCATCACCTCTGTGGCGGGCAAGCCGGTGAGCGCATGGTTCACCAGTGGTGAGGCCACAGCAGCGAGGAGCCCCGTCTTCCAGCCAAACTTATACGCTCCTACAAGGATGACCAGCGACAGAGGTGAGAAGATGATGCCGCCCTCCGGAATGAGGTGAAACACTTGAGGCAGCACCAGGTTGCAGGCCACGAACACCGCAGCCCAGAGGTAGGTCTTTGCCTCGTCATAATTCAATGTGTAAAGTCTAACAGTTGTTGTTTCCATGTTTATTTTTAATTAGTCGGAAAGACGGGCACAAAGTTATTCATTTTTTATGAGTCTGCCAAACTTACGGGCATTTTTTTTGCGCAACAGGCTTTTCACAACGTAAAAAACCATCATAAAGCCTTCCACTCGGCGCCTCTCTGCGATAGCAAGTGAGCCGTCCAGCGTGTACCATGCATCGGGGGTGTCAGTGGCTGACAGGGCCTCGGCACCCTCGGCGCGGGGAATAAGGATCCCGTGGGCACATGATTGGTCTCGCGCGCGTATTATACGCGCGCATGAAGGTTTTTTCGTGCTACCAGTGCTACCAGTGGCGGCATCGGGAGGAACGGAGAAAAGAATCCCAAGGCCTGGGACGAAAATTTGGCGCTCCCTTTTTCTAAAAAGAGGCCGCCAAAATTTCATGGGAGGCCACCATTTTCAAAAGGGAGGCCAGTTCGACGCATAGTCCTCACAGTGCATCAGCCCGTAGCACCTGGTAGCATTGGTAGCACTAAGTGGTAGCGCTGGTAGCACGAGGCGGTAGCACTGGTAGCACTAAGTGGTAGCGCTGGTAGCACGAGGCGGTAGCACTGGTAGCACTGGTAGCACGAAAAAACCTTCATGCGCGCGCGAGTAATATCACGGCAACGAGAACGTCAACGTCAACGTCAACGAAAACGTCAACGAAAACGTCAACGAAAAAAATCATTCATGCGCGCGCGAGTAACATCCCCGTCCTCGGGCAGGAACTCCGTAGGCACTCCCCTACAGGGGCGGGGAGCGCCTACGGGCACCATCAGCCCCGCGCATACGGACGGACATGGTTATTTTCCGTGCTCTTCCGTGTTCTTCCGATGCAACTCATGGCAACGGACGAGCACGGACGGACACGGTTATATTATGTGCTCATCCGTGTTCTTCTGATGCAGGTCTTGGCAACAGACAGCGCGGAGACGGTTCATTTTTGCACACTCTCCCTGCAAGTGTGCAATGGGTGTAGCAGGGTGTGTAAGGGGTGTATTTTAGGGCAAAATCTCTCAAACCCCCCGTAAAACCGCTGAAAGTACAAAATGTACAAAAGTACAAAACTTTTTCCGTGTTTTATATAAATAATACTACACATATTTAATATATAATAACTAATAATGTACGTGTAGAGGGGGTTTTTAGTTTTGTACTTTTGTACATTTTGTACACCAGCTGATTATCAGTAAGTTAGCACAGCACTCTCCTGCAATACACCCTGCTACACCTGCAGATAGCTGCAGGTGTAGCAGGGGTGTAAGGGGTGTAAGGGGTGTAGGGGGTAAAAAAGGAGACTGCGGTCAGCGACCTAAGCTGACGGTTACCCCACCCATGAAGGTGGCGCGTGGCATGGGGTAGCCGAGGTTTATCTCATACTTCTGCGCGAGGAGGTTCTCACCGCGTGCCCAGAGGCTGACGTTACGTGTAAGGGCATAGGTGAGCGAGGCATCGAGCAGCCAGAAGCTCTCCTTCGCCTCGTTGGCTCCCACGGCGGTGTAGAGCTCGTCAACGTATTGCAAGCCGGCGGTGATGAACCACTTGCCACAGCGATAGTCTAGCCCCGCATAGTCGGTGTAGGTGGGTGCTGCCACGATTTTGTTCTTCATGTCGAGATACGACGAGTTGACACGCACATGAGCATGGCTGCCCAGCGGGTAGCTCATCTCCACCTCGATGCCCCAGTTCTCTATCTCGCCCGTGTTTACGTTGCGCGGCTTGCCGTCCACCTGCATGGTCTGTATCATGTTGTCGCCCTTGAGGTAGAAGATGTTGGCCCCGTATGTGAACCCGTCGGCCAAGCGATGGCGCCACGAGAGCTCATAGTTCCACAGGCGCTCCGGCTCGAGGTCGGTGTTCGACGGCGGGTAGAGATACATCTCGCGCATGGAGGGGTTGCGGAATCCCTTGCTCACCATGGCCTTTGCTTCGCCGGTGGCGATGGGGCGTGCCACCACTCCTGCCTGCGGCACAAACTCTGTGCCCGTGATGCTGTGATGGTCTACACGTGCGCCCACATCGACGGTGAGCCACTGCAGCAGGTCCTGACGGAAGTCTACGTAGCCTGCTATCTCATTGCGGTAGGACTTGCCGCTCTGCTTGTTGGGCGTGTCTAAAACGGCTCCGTTCTCTTTCGAGGTGTAGTAGGCGTTGCCATAGATGTGCATATAGTCGGCGCCCACGGTGATGCGGTTGCCCTCGAAGAGCTGTGCGCTCTGATACCAGCTGACGCCTGTGAGCGCATCCTTCGATCGGAAGTAGCGTGCGGTGGGCTTGGCGGGGTCGGCGGTGCCGTCGTCAATCTTGTGGCGTCCAAAGTTGGTGTATACGCTCAGGGCGCCACTGGTCTTAGCGTAGTGGTTTTCCACTGCAGCGCTCACCACTCCGCGTGTAATCCACTGGTCGGCGTCCCACAACGGCTTATCGGTGGAGCCTGGATAGGAGGCGTTGAAATGTGTCACATTGCCGTCGATGTATGCTAGCCAATGGTCGTTGATGTCGTAGCCCAGCTTCAGGTAGCCGCCATACTGCTCGAAGCCCATGCGCGGCCTGTGGTTGTCGGTGCGGTTGTACTGCGCTGAGACGGTGGAGGAGAAGCGTCCGCTGCGCACCTGATTCGTGGCCTCGGTCTGCACCGTGCCGTAGCTGCCGGAGGCGAGGTTGACGGTAGTGTTCACGCCGTCGCACTTGGCTTGTCGCGTCACAATGTTCAACACGCCGCCCATGGCGTTCGAGCCATAGAGCACCGAGGCGGGGCCGCGTAGCACCTCCACACGCTCGGCCATGAGCGTTTGATAGCTGTCGGAGATGGGGTGTCCGTATATGCCCTGATACTGCGGATGACCGTCGATGAGCACTAGCAACTGTCCGGCTCCGCCCGTGATGCCGCGCAGGTTGATGCCGCCCGCAGCGCCGGTGGACACGCCATAGCCCATCATGGCCCTCGATGTGACGAACAGTCCGGGCACTTCGTGCATAGCCGTGGGGAGCACACTGGCCTGGTGCTCAGCCGTCAGCTTGTTGCGGTCAATCACTGTGACCGTCATAGGGAGGTGGCGCACGTCGGTGGCGTTTCTGGTGCCTGTTACCACCACCTCATCGAGTGCCAAGGAGTCAGTCATCTGGGCATTTCCCACCAAGGCCGTGAAGCTACACATAGCCAATAAGAATAGTTTTTTCATCTTAGTTCTTGTGTTATGTTTAAAATGTTCCATTTGCTGTTCGTTTAGATATGTATGCCAAGCGCTTCTCTCAGCGGCAGAAGGATTACTGCGGCGCAGGAATGAGGGTGCACGTAGGAGTGCCTGCGGCTCACTGTGCCTCGGCGCTGATGGTGCCCGTAGGTGCGCGGGAAATGATGGTGCCCGTAGGCGCGCGGGAATGATGGTGCCCGTAGGCGCGGCGCTAATGGCGCCCGTAGGCACTCCCCTCCCCTCTAGAGGGGAGGGGCAGGGGTGGGGTGTTGACCGCCCTCAATGTAATGTCTGTCCTGCGCTTCTCTCAGCGGTAGTAGGATTACTGACCCCACCCCTACCCGGCTTCGCTCCCCAATTGCTCCCTCCTCGCAATTGACTACAAGGGAGGGGAGTGCCTACGGGGTCCTTACGCCTCTCCTTGCGCCTCCCCCAGCGCTTCTCCCAGCGGTGGGGCCAACTTGTCAGAGCTGTACGCTGAGGGCCTTGCCGTTATAATGCACCAAGGTGCCCAGTGGCGCGGTGAGGGTTGCCTCCGGACTGTCGAGGCGGGGGGCCTGGGGTGCATCGCCGGTGACGAGCACCACGTTGAAGCGGCGAGTCTTCAGCATGCCGGGGAAGCTGCCCTTGCGCTGCGAGAAGCTCACCGTCCTAGTAGCATCGTTGTAGCTGATGTCGATGGTGGCATACTTGCCCTGCTCGTAGTTATAGTTTGTGCCCTCGTCTTCGTAGAGCTGGAAGGTGCCGTCGGCCCCAGCGTAGACGTAGAGTGTGATCAGCTCTGCCGGCTTCTCGTTGCTCCACTCCATGAGTGGGCCGAAGGGAATAATGGCTCCTTCGCGCACGAAGACGGGTATGCGCTCGTAGGGTGCATCGACCACCAGGCGGCGCGAGCTGCCCTCACCTTGCGTTGCAGAGAGGGATTGTGGAGCCGCTGCCTCAATTATCTTCTCGCCTGTGTAGAAGTTGTACCATCCGCACTGACGGGGGAAGTATACGCTGCGGTTGCGTGCCTTGTAGCGGGCCACGGGGCATGCCATCAGGGCGGGGCCAAACATCCACTGGTCGGCAATGTTGAGCACCTCGGCGTCGCCATTGAAGTCCATCACAAGGGCGCGCATCAGCGTGTAGTCGCTGAAGTGTGCCCATGCGGCGAGCGAGTAGATGTAGGGCATGAGCTGATAGCGCAGGCGGTCGTAGTAGACAAACGACTGGTAGGCGGGATGGTTGTCGGGGGCAATGTTCCATATCTCGCGCAGGGGCCACTGTCCGTGACTGCGGAACAGAGGTATGAAGGCTCCGAACTGGCTCCAGCGTGTCTGCAACTCGCGCCACTCCTTCAGATCTTCGTTCTCCACGCCCGTCTTGTCGTAGAGCTGCTGTGCCTCCACATAGCGGTTCTCCACGCAGAAGCCGCCCTGATCCATGCCCCAGAAGGGTATGCCCGACATGCTGTAGTTGAGTCCTGCCGTCATCTGTGCGCGCATGTCCTCCCAGCGGGTGCCTATGTCGCCGCTCCATGTGGCGGTGCTGTAGCGCTGCTCGCCGGCAAAGCCGCTGCGGGTGAGCAGGAAGACACGTGGCTCGGACAGCTTGCGGTTTTTGTTTTGTTTCCACGTAGCGCGCTGCCCGTCGTAGATGGCCATGGCGTTGACGAGCGAGTAGGCATTGAAATACTCTGTGGAGGTGCCGAGGGCCGTGGGTCCGCAGAGCGCCTTGCGATACCACATCGGCGTGCAGTCGCGCACGTTAGGCTCGCTGGCGTCCATCCACCAGGCATCGACCACGGAAGGCTCGCCAAGACCCTCCAAGACAGGGAATGTATGGCTGGGAGTGGCGGCTATGGGGTAGAGCTTCTCTGTCATCTGGCGCCAGAACACCTTGCGTGCCTCGGGGTCGTAGGCATCGTAGAAGCCATTGGTGTAGCCCGGTCCCACCCAGTCGTGAATATCGTCGGTGGGTGACTGGCGGTACATCCATCCCTTGGCATCCAACTCCTTGTAGTTGTCGGTATTGGTGTAGAACTTAGGCCATACGCTTATCATAAAGCGCCCGTGCATGCGGTGCACCGAGTCGAGCATGAGCTGCGGGTCGGGATAGCGCGAAGCCTCAAACTCGTGGCTGCCCCACTGGTCTTCGGGCCAGTAGTTCCAGTCCTGCACAATGTTGTCGATGGGTATGTGGCGCTTGCGAAACTCAGCCAGCGTGGCAAGCAGCTCGTCCTGCGTCTTGTAGCGCTCGCGGCTCTGCCAGAAGCCCATCACCCACTTGGGGTAGAGCGATGCCTTGCCCGTGAGGGTGCGGTAGCCGGAGATGACGTCGTCGAAGTTCTTTCCTGCTATGAAGTAGTAGTCCATGTCCTTGGCCATCTCGCACCACACCGACAGCTGTCCGCGCTCCTGCTCGCTGCGGGGCCTGGCCACACGCAGTGAGCAGTAGCTCTCGCCACCGTCGGGTTGCCACTCTATGCGCAGCTGTACACGGCGGCCGGGCTGAAGGGGCACCTCAAACTTATAGGCATTGGGATTCCAAGCCGTGCGCCAACGCTCGGGCACCACTTCGTCGCCATCGATATACACACGTATGTAGCCGGCGTAGTAGAGTATGAACTGGTGCAAGGCCTGATGCAGCGGCTCGATGAATCCTTCGTACACCACATTGGCCCCCTGCAGGCTGAAGCCCTGGGGCAGGTTCTTGATGCCGCCGTTGTCGGTGCGCAGTGCTATCTGCGACTTGGCGGGCGTACCATATTCATAATATATGGAGTCCTCGTTGCGCACCAGTGTGCTGCCGTTCTTGTCGGTATAAGTGCCGGTGAGGTGGCCTTCCCTACCCTGCTTGTCGTAGAGCTTGAAGGCACGGTTCAGCTGCAGGTACTCATCGGGCTTGCCAAAGCGGCAGTAGCTGTAGGCATCCCACAGCAGGCCGTAGCCCTTGTTGGAGAGCACGAAGGGAATGCTCACCTTTGTGTTGTACTGGAAGAGGTCTTCGTTCTTGCCTTTCATGTTCAGCTCCTCGCTCTGGTGCTGTCCCAGGCCGTAGAACGCCTCGTCGTCGGGGCTGTCGAAGCGCATCTGCCACGTCAGTCCGTGCTTCTGCTCTTCGGTGGGCTGCACACCGCCCTTTATGCCCAGTTCTCTCTCAGGCACGGTGAAGTCGCTGAACAGCTTGCCGTCCTCGGCCTCCTTCAGCAGGCGCTGCTTGCCCTCGCCGTCATAGAAGCACAGCTCGCCCGTGCGCTTGTCGACCACGGCCCGTGCGTTCTTGGCTATGACGCACACAGCATCGGCAGATTCCTCCACGGTGTAGCTGCCCTTGGCAGGAGCAGCCTGCGGCACAATCATCAACGAGGGTGGCTTCTGCGGCAGCTCGTCCTTCGAGGTGGCCCTCACACGGATGATGTTGTCGTTCACCACCTCCAACTGAATTACTTTGGCCTGTCCGCCGTCGGGGCGAATGGTCACTACGTTTCCATTTGTCTTCACATCAGCTGCATGCGCTGTAAGGCTGGCCGTTAGCAGCGAGAGCAGCAGGATTAGATAATTCTTCATTTTTTATGTATTATTCGTGTTATTCGTAATCGGTCATTTCTCCACCCTGATGCGGGCATCGACGGCAATGACGTCGCTCTCGTCGGCCAACAAGGGGTTGATGTCCATCTCTTTTATCTCGGTGGCAAAGCGCAGCAGGGTGCTCAGGCGCACTATAATCTCGGCATACTTGCGCTCGTTGATGCCCTTCTGCCCACGAGTGCCCTTCAGTATCTTGTAGCCCCTCAGCGAGCGTATCATCGAGTAGGCCTCCTCGTAGCTGAGCGGAGCCAGGCCACTACTCACATCGCGCAGCACCTCTACGAAGATGCCGCCCAGGCCGCAGAGCACCACATGGCCGAAACGCTCTTCATACTTGGCGCCGATGAAGAGCTCGGTGCCGCGAATCATCTTCTGCACCATCACAGCCGTGGCGTCGGGAATCTGCATCATACGGTCGAACTCGGCACTGAGCACCTCCTTCGAGCGGATGTTGAGCGCCACGCCGCCCACGTCGCTCTTGTGCACCGGTCCCACCACCTTCGCCACCACGGGGAAGCCCGTCTTTTCGGCAAAGGCCAGCACCTCGTCCTTCTCGGCGCTGACAAACTCAGGAACCGTAGGAATGCCTGCAGCGGCCAGCAGCTCGTGAACGACAGCAGGTGAGACCCACGTCTGCTGGGGGGGCAGTGCGTCAATAATCCTCCTTATCTTAGGCACATCCACCCCGTTGATGACCACGTTCTGCTCGGCGGGGGCGGGTGTCTTCATAATCTGCGTCAGGGCGGTGGCCAGCGTCACCTCGTCGCTGAAGTTCACATGGCCACGCTTCAGAAACTCCTGCACCTCAGGGCCGGCAGTGCTCACGCTGGGCAGGATGGGGAAGATGGGCTTGCGGCACTCGCGTATCTTCTTGTCGAGCACGTCGTACACCTCGAAAATCTTCACCAGTCCCGGTGTGCCGAAGATGACCATGATGACGTCGATGTCGGGGAAGCGGTTTTCGCAGTAGTCAATAGCTATGCCCAGATGCTCGGCGCCGCCCGTGGCCAGGATGTCGATGGGATTGCTCACACTGCTGCCGGGCAGCAGCTTTGTCTTCAGCTCCTCGGCCACATCGGCAGGCATGGGCGGCACAATCATGCCACCCTTCGACAGCGCGTCGGTGAGCATCACGCCAGGGCCTCCGGCATGGGTGATGATGGCGAAGGAAGCTCTGCGCTGCAGTGTGTCACCATCGGGTGTAGAAAGGGGAGCCACTGGCGACGAGAGGGAGGCTTGAACCGTGAATATACACCCCACGGTGGTCAGCTCTTCCCTGCCGAAGCAGCGCACGATGCCCGCCTTGCGGAAGAGAGCCTCCACGGCACTGTCGGACGAGGCGATGGCCCCTGTGTGGCTGCTGGCGGCGCGACTGCCTGCTGCCGACGACCCCGCCTTGATGGCGGCTATGCGACAGCCCTTACGTATGAGGCTGGTGGCATGGTAGAGCAACTTGTCGGGGTCGGCTATGTTCTCGATATAGAGCAGTTTCACCAATGAGTCGTGCTCGGCATCGAAGTGCTCGTCCATATACTCCAGCACCGTCTCTATGCCTATCTGCTTGCCGTTGCCCACGCTCCACACACTGTTGAACTGCAGGCCCTTCATCACAGCGCTCTCCAGAATGAAGACCGCCGTGGCACCGCTGCCGCTGATGAAGTCTACGCCACGCGGATTGAGCTGCGGTATGGGCTTGGTAAACACCGAGTGGTGCCAGCGTGTGAGCAGGCCTATGCAGTTGGGGCCTATCAGCGCGCAGCCATACTGCTGGCAGGTGTCGAGGATGCGCTGTTCTAACAGAGCGCCCTCATGGGTCTCCTCGCTGAAGCCGGCAGATATGATAATAAACGCACGCACATTCTTCTCCTTGGCCAACAGTTCCACGTAGTCGGGGCAGAAACGGGCCGCCACCACAAGGATGGCCAAGTCGGTGGGCGGCAGCTCATGGGCGTCGTGAAAGGCCTTGATGCCCTGCACCTCGTCTTCCTTGGGGTTCACCACGCGCAGTGTGCCTGCATAGCCACCACTCATCAGGTTGCGCACCACGGCGCCGCCTGGCTTGTGTACATTGTTCGAGCCGCCTATCACGACGATGCTCTCTGGTTCCAACAGCTGTTTGTTTATCATTTGTTTCTCACAGTTTATTCTTTTCTTATGTGCTGACGGCAACATGTCATTTCCTGTGCTTCAGCAACAGCCTGAGCTTGTTGTAAAAGAACTCGCAGCCACCATCTTTCTGCGTCTCCTGTTGCTGGCACAGCGTCTCCATCAGTTCTTTGCTGCAATAGCGGTCAATATGATGGGTGAAGATGAGGTGCTCGTTGCTGCACGCTATGCGCCCCCCACTACCCACCAGATGGTCCATCAGCTTTGCCTGATAGAGCAGCTTGCCGGCTTTCCAGCTTTTGCCCGCGGGCAAGGCCTTGTACACTTTCAGCCCCTCGGCGGTGATGCCCAGCAGCCAGTGGCGTTTAGGCGTCTGCACATTGAGCAGGGCCGTCCCGTCGGGCGCCATCACATCGGTCAGAATGGTCATCGGCTCACGGCTGTCATTGCCTGAATCACCATTGGTGGAAAAGAAGCTCAGCGTGGGCTGGCTGTCGTCGCTCTCACGCGGATAAATAATCATCTCCTTATTGGCCGATATCTCATACAAACCGGCAAAGAGCAGCGCCTGGCTCTCGGTCAGCGTCTCGGCAGGTTTCTCATAGCTGCGATAGCGCTTCATCGATGTATACACCAGGCCATCGCTGTTGAAGAACACAGCTCCTTCGCCATAGTAGTAGACCGAGTCGCCGGCATGATAGCCTGGGGGCAGCTTCAGCGAGGGATACTTGCTCTGAGCGTCGCTAATGGTGCGCCACTCTCCGCTCCCCTCGCACTTGTCAAGGAAGATGTAGTAGCTCACGTCGGTCTCGCGGTCGGTGGCTTGGAGGGTTATTGTGTTATATTCTTCATCGCCCTCAATGTAGTACACAAAGCGGCCGTCGGTCAGTTCTCCCCAGTTGGGGCGGGCAGCCATGCCTGCGCATGCAGCCAAGAAAAGCAAAGCCATGATTGTCTTCTTCATTTGTGTTATATAAAGAGATGTTATGCAAAGATAGTCCTTTTTCCCGTTACCACCAAATGTTTTTTTGCTTTTTTCTTTTTTTTTCTCTGCTATTCCATGTGCAGTTCCCATGGCTATCTCAGATAGTCAGTGCGGTCAGGGCCCAGGTAGAAGCCCGGCTCCGGGGGCTGGTTGTAGCCCACATTCTGATAAGCCACGCTGAGGCGGTAGGGAATGTCGTGCATCAGGCAGTTGATGCGGTAGTCAGTGGGTATGGTGCTGACGTAGATGCGCAGCTCGGTCGACTCGCGGTTGCGGGTCACCACCTCCTCGCGCCAGTCGCCCAGGATGTCAGCCTGCAGACAGGGGTTCGACTTCGTGCCGTTGTTGAACATGGCGCCTTCGAAGCGCTGCACGTCGATGACCGTCTGTTGCTCCCAGTTGTATTTTGTCACCGTCTGGCGGTCGAGCAGCTCGCGCAGCAGGTCGCCGTCCCACCATATGCCGTAGTTGATGCTCAGGTGGCGGCGTCCCATCTGCATGTAGTTATCGTGCT
>JAEEGG010002382.1_pt1 | contig 48587 bp, 38 predicted proteins | sample 9134161 | NCBI WGS metagenome assembly JAEEGG01 (sample SAMN16246543, study PRJNA631951) | gut metagenome | biome: gut microbiome; feature: rumen; material: CR-attached | host: Bos | place: Iran: Karaj | collected 2018-10
AAGATACTTGAAGAAGTAGCTGCTGAGAATATCGAGGCACTCCGTAATGTTTCAAGACTTGGTGATTTCGACCTGGTATTTATGGGAAGACAGATAAAGAACAAGTCCGATAAGAAAACAAAGATGTCCATACCGGTAGAGAAGCCTGAGAAGAAAGCAAAGGCTGCAAAGACAGTTAAGAAGGCTGAAAAAACCGAGAAAAAGGCAAAGGCAGAAAAACCTGCTAAAGAAGTAAAGGCAAAGAAAGAAAAAGAAGTTAAGGCTACACCTAAGAAAGCAGCTAAAAAGGAAGCTCCTAAGACTGTTGAGGCTCCCAAGGCAGTAGAAGCACCTAAGGCAGAAGTAAAGGAAGAAGCTAAAAAGTCAGAGGTTAAAAAAGTTGAGAAGCCTGTAAAAGCTGAGAAGAAAACTACTAAAAAGAAAGTGGTTAAGGAAGATAAGAAATAATAAGTATTTAAGCCCGGTTTTTAAGCCGGGCTTTTTTATGGAACAAGGAATAAAAATGTGGTAGAATATGAATTATTATGATAGAATTACATGAAAGAAGCGGATACAGTGAGGCGGTTTGAGAAGATATGATTCGTAAGCATATAGTTTTTTATGGTTCAGTTCAGGGAGTTGGCTTTAGGTGGAGAGCACGTAATGCTGCCGAGCATTTTTCGTGTACCGGTTGGGCCCGGAATGAGTGGGATGGATCTGTGAGTATGGAAATTCAAGGCCGGGAAGAAGATATCGACAAAGTGATTCTTGCTATTGAGAAAGGGACTTTTGTAAGAATTGAGAACATGAATGTGAAGACCTTGCCTATTGTGGAGCAGGAATATGGTTTCAGAACTGAATAATATAGATAAGGAAGAAGTGAGAAAAATGATACTTTATATTGATGCTTGTGTACGTGGTGATTCAAGAACGAGGGAACTGGGTGAGGCTCTTTTAAGTCGATTAGGCGGGGATGTTGTAAGAGTTAATATCGGTGAGATGAAGTTTGATATCACTGATGAAGCCTTTCTTAAGCAAAGAGATTCTTTGATAGCGAAAAGGATGTTTGATGATGATAGTTTCAAACTTGCCAGACAGTTTGCGGAAGCAGATACTATAGTCATAGCGGCTCCCTATTGGGATTTATCTTTCCCTGCGGCACTGAAACAGTACATAGAAAAAATCAATGTGCTTGGCATTACATTTGAGTATACTGCAGAAGGCTATCCAATGGGATTATGTAAGGCTGATAAACTATATTATGTTATGACTGCCGGTGGGAATTATGTCCCCGAAGAATTTGGATATGGTTATATTAAGGCACTGGCAGAGAATTTTTATGGTATTAAAGAAGTTAGGCTTATTAAAGCGACAGGGCTTGACATTTTCGGAAATAATCCCGAGGAGATAATGGCAGAGGCTATTAGTGGTATTGAAGTATAACGAAGTCAGCTGGAGACAAATAAGCGTGAAAATAATGCTTGACATAATGCGAATGAAAGAGTATACTAACATTTGTCAAGCAGAAAATTCAAAAATTTATATATTTTAGTACAATCATGGAAACGTGATGTCACAAAGCTCTAGAGCCTGTAAAATGGTAGTCAGCTGCAACAATTGATCATTTCAGGCATCGTAGTTCTTTAACTGCGGTGCTTTTTGCGTTTGAAGGGAGGGGTGTGATGAAAGGATATATAACTATAAAGGAGGCAAGTGTAAAATGGGGACTCAGTGCGAGGTGGATCAACGAGATCTGTGCAAAGAACAGGATACCTGGAGCAGAGCAGGTAGGCAGGGTATGGATAATCCCGGAAGATGCTGAGAAACCAACAAAGGATAACAGGGTTAAAACAGGAGCATACAGGGACTGGCGTAAGAAGTACGGAAAGAACAAGATCCAAGAAAGAAAAAATGATATAGAGGTATAAAAATATGAGAAAGGGATTATTTATGAAAAAGAGTTTTAGGATTTTAGCTGTTATGATTGCACTGACGATGTTTGTATCTGCATTCCCCGTACAGAATATTCGGGCACAAAGCGAGACGGGTACAGAGGAAAGTATTGATATTGACAAACAAGTAAATGGGATTATTGCCAATATGACCATCGAACAGAAACTTGCTCAGATGATGATCATTGCTATACGTTATGAGCCGGATACATCAAAAGGGATAACAAAACTGACAAAGGCATATAAGAAACTGTTGAAGAAGTATGATTTTGGCGGACTTATCATGTATGCTAACAACATGACGGATATAAATCAGACTGTGACCATGATCAGGGAAGCTCAGTCTGCATCCATGAAATCAGCTAACGGCATTCCAATGTTTATTTGCGTGGATCAGGAAGGCGGTCTTGTCAACCGAGTATCCTTCGGGACTACGGGTTCCGGAAATATGGCTTTGGCTGCTACAGGAGATACCTCTAATACTGAGGAGATTGCCGGAATACTCGGTGAAGAAATAAGTGCTCTTGGTTTTAACATGGACTTTGCGCCTGTGTCTGATGTAAACAATAATCCAGATAACCCGGTCATCGGTACCAGATCTTTTTCGGATGATCCTAATACTGTTGCTGAGAACGTAGTTGCTTTTATAGATGGTTTAAATAAGTATAATATTTCAACATCTGTAAAGCATTTCCCGGGACACGGAAATGTAGGAGAGGACAGTCATACAAAACTGCCCCTGTCAGAACTGACACTCGATGAACTTAAGGAATGTGAGCTGATCCCGTTTGAGGCTGGAATAGAGGCCGGTGCGGATATGATCATGACTGCTCATATTCAGTATCCCAACATTGACGATACTACGTATATTTCAAAGGATGACGGGAAAGAGGTATATCTTCCTGCTACACTTTCGAAAAAGATCATGACCGGACTTCTTCGCGATGAAATGGGATTTGACGGTATTATCATAAGTGATTCTATGCAGATGGATGCCATTGCAACACATTTTGATGAGACGGATGCCGCTGTGCTTGCAATAAACGCCGGCGTTGATTTGCTTATCCGTCCCTCAGATGTATATCAGGATGACGAGATAAACACATTCCCTGATGTGAATAAATATATGAAAAAGCTTGCTGCAAGAGTAAAAGCAGGAGATATAACTGAGGAAAGACTTGATGAATCAGTTGGGAGAATACTCAGATTGAAATTTAAAAAGGGCATAATGACAGATACCTTATCAGTTACTAAAAAGACACAGATAAAGAATGCAAAGAAGGTTGTCGGTATACCTGAAAATCATACAAGAGAGTGGGAAATAGCATCTGAGGGTATAACACTTGTTAAGAATGAAAATAATGCATTCCCGATAGATGGTATGTCCAGTGAAAATACACTGATCCTGATACCCAGCGAATATCGCCGTGCTTCTGTCGAATATGCTATTAACAGGTTGGAGAAGGAATCACTGGTAAACCCGAAGAATGTTGATGTTATCTGCTATAGTGATATAACCATAAAGAATAAAGCATTAAAGAAAGCGCTCAACAAAGCAGATAATGTACTTATATTATCCCAGTCAACAAAGAAAAATGATCTGGTATGCAGTATAATAGAAAAGGCACATAAGAACGGTGCAAAGGTAACGTTCTTAAGCCTTAATCTTCCTTATGATATAGCCTGCTATACGGATGTGGATGCAGCTCTCTGCGCTTATCATGCATATGGCAGTGCATATGATTCCGAAGGTAACGGCCCGTTTAACCTGAATGTTGCTGTAGCTGTTTGTTCTGTATTTGCTGAAAGCGTGCCCCAGGGTACTTTACCGGTAAATATTCCCAAGATTATTGAAAACGAAGATGGATCAATATCATATTCAGATCAGTTATTATATGAAAGAGGCTTTGGAATATGTGTAACAGAAAAATAATAATGAAAAAGATTATAGTTGCATTAAGTTGTGTATTTTTGTTAGTAATGAGCTTCGCTTTGGCAGGATGCAGTTCAAAGGAAGAGAATGTGAATTCTTCAGTATCGGAAACAACACCAATGCCTGAAGCGACATCAATACCGGAGCCGTCACCGACTCCGGAAGCAACACCCACACCGGAAGCGACACCTACCCCGGAAGCAACACCGACTCCGGAACCTACACCGACCATGACTCCCGACGAGCTTTATCAGGAAGCCATAGAAAAATCACTGGTTGAGACCGGTAATAACTGTAGAATGAAGCGTGTTCTTGAAAAGGCAAGAGCAGGTGAGGATATCTATGTATGTGCTCTTGGAGGCTCTGTTACAGAGGGAGCACTTGCAAAGACTAATGACGAAGGATATGCATATCTTTTTGCGAATGAGTTTAAGGCAACATACTGTCCGGGAGACGGATCAAATTTCCATTTTGTGAATGCCGGTCTTTCGGGTACTCCTTCAACTTTGGGAATAATAAGATATCAGAAGGATGTTGTTGATCTCCTTGGTGCGGAGCCTGATATATTGATCATCGAATTTGCCATCAACGATTACAATGAGCCTACAAAGGGAAAGGCTTATGAGAGCCTGATCCGAAAGGCTCTTGAAGCCAATGATGACTGTGCGGTAATTCTGCTTTATTCGATTGCGAGGAGCGGTTGGAATATGCAGGATAATTATATAAGGATGGGAAAGCGTTACAGTGTCCAGCAGGTCAGCATAAAAGATGCCCTGTATAAGACAAGCAAGATAATGAGAGTTCCCGAGTCGAAATATTTTGCTGATGATTATCATCCTACAACTTATGGCCATGTGCTGATGAAGGACTGTATGATGAACCTGATCAAGGTTATAGACGAAGAGGAAACCGGTCCTCAGATAAAGCTTCCGGAACAGGATTATATGGGTGCGGACTTTAAGAACCTTGTGATGATAGACAGCAATTCCGAAAACAGCGATCATTTAAATATTGATGCGGGAAGCTTTTCAGATATTGATCAAGCTGTAGTAAGCATGTATTTTACAAAGAAGGCTTCATTCCCTGATAATTTTTATCATAAGGCAGGAAGTGAGAATAAGCCGTTTAAAATGACTTTAAACTGCAAGAATATTCTTATCAACTATAAGACTTCAAATAGCAAGGATTTCGGTAAAGCTGACTTTTATATTGACGGAGAACTGGTTGCTACCGCTGACGGACATTCGGACGGCGGATGGAACAACTGCAATGTCATCATGGTTTTGAAACAGGATGAAGCTGCAGAGCATGTCCTTGAAGTAAAAATGGCAGAAGGGGACGAAGATAAAGCGTTTACAATTCTTTCCATAGGTTATTCAGAATAGGCTGCAATTCACGGAGGATTTGTCAGGATATATTAAAGAAAAGGGCGGGGGAACGCTCGCCCTGATAACCAATTCGGAAGATAATGTAATATTCTATAAAAAGTGTGGCTTTACATGCTTTCACATAGGCAGGGTAAAAAGCTTCGGGTTCTGGCTTGGCAACTGGGCTTTTAAGAAAGAGATACCGGGTCCTGAAGCAAAAATCTGACAAAACGGGGTGACGCGTATGAAGAAAACAACTGTTTTAGTGCTTATTATAGCGATGATTATCGGGACCTTTAATATCCATGGAGTAAATGTACATGCGTATGATAATGCCGGTTTGACAGAAAAACCCGAAGATATCATTGAAGGTACCTTCACTTATATGCCCGCCTTCAGTCCTGCATGTGAAGAGACCTTTTACTACAGTGATTCGTATTTTTCACAGAGTGGTACTGTTTATAACGAGCATCTTCTTTCAATGTCCCTCTGCCTTGAACTTTCTACTTTCCAGATAAGAGGCGATTCATGGGTACGTAAGCTGTATGAAGACATAGGGTTTACAGATATTGAGACCATGGATATGACCGACGGTGGTACCCCTGATACCATAGGAACAGCTATAGCACATAAGAAAATTAATGATCATGATGTCGTGGCTATAGCCATACGCGGGGAGAAGTATGAACAGGAATGGGTTTCAAACTTCATTGCCGGACTTTCGGGTGATGCAAATGGTTTTGCAGATGCGGCTCAAAAGGTAAATGACAGGATCAAGGATTATATAGATAATCATAATCTGGATAAAGTAAAAATCTGGATGACAGGCTATTCCAGATCGGGATCCGTTGCAGATCTTAGCGGTGCGTATATAAATAATCACCTGAATGACTACAACACCACTGCCGATGACATTTACATATACATGTTCGAAACACCGAACTGTTCTCTTGACTCAACGGTTTATGACAACATGTACGATGTTATTAATCCCAATGACCTTATTCCCAATTTTTATTCTGAGGTATGGGGATTCAGTAAAAACGGCAAGAAAGTGGAGATTACGGAAAGCTCCACGATCATGACATATTGCGGAATGCCGGGCGAGAGGGAATATGGAGAAGTATTAACCTCTGATTTTGTCAAAGAAACGGTTGACTGGCTTTCTACGAGACTTACCAGAGATAACTATGCTGATAATCTTCAGGAACCTTTAGGCTTTATGCTTAATCTTATACTGTCAAAGACCGAAGAAGAGCAGGCTGCGATAAAGGATTACTTTCTCAATGTATTTAATCCATGCTTTGCTGAATACAGAGAGGAAAACCCTGAGTTTACCGATCTGTTGAATCTGATGACGGAGCATGAGTCGGAATTCTATTACAATAAGCTTGCAGATATATTTGTTTATATTCTTGATACATCAAAGGAAAGGTGTGTAGAATTCCCACTTACCGAAGAAGATTTTGAGAAAGTGAAGAGCTATATCATACCGATCATCAAGGTGCTTGCTCCTATAGCAGTGTTTGATTTCTATTATTATCCCGACAGGGATTACGATGCATTTTATGAGAAAAATGTACGTTTTTATCAGATGCCCGATGATGAAATGGGCACGTACGAGGGCTCAAGCATGGGTGAATCCGATGGATATACCCATGGATTTGATGACGAAGAATATAATGACGAACCTGAGTTTATAAAGGAACTTGGCCAGGTCTATACCGATGCATATATCGCTGCATACAAGCAGGCATACGCTGAAGGGTATGCATTAGGCCAGAGCCACAGGGAGAACCTTGCTGAACGCGGCACACATGATGGCATAACAGAAGGCTATACAAGCGGGTTTGCAAATGCGGTTAACGGAAACGAAAAAAATCCGGTAAATGAATACTTTTATGAAAGTGACTGGATGACCGCTGAGTATATCGAAGCATATAATAAAGCATATGAAGAAGAATACCTCAAGGGTTACGATGAGGGATTGTTATCGGGACCTGTAGGATATGAGGAATCATTAAATCTTTATCATTTAAGAACACTGATCAGGAATTATAAGGAAATCCTTGCAAATCATTATCCTCAGAGGACTCTGAGTCTGGTTAGGGATATGGACTCTTATTATGGTAAATATAAACGTACCATAATGCTCTACATATGCGGATCAAACCTTGAATCGTGGGATGAGATGGCAACCCATAACCTGAATCAGATTTTTGGTTCAGAATTCTCCGAGAACGATGATATAAAGGTTATAGCCATGACCGGAGGAGCAAGGAGATGGTATGTGCCTGCTGAAAACCTTTATGACCCTGCAACAGGCTTAAGCCCCGGCGAAATCAGCAACAAATATAATCAGATATGGGAAATAAAGGGTGCGGATGCTACTGAAACAGACGGTAACACACAGCTTAGTTCAAAAATGATCCTGATAGATGGAGATGGCGTGACCGGTGATGGCGAGAAAGCTAAAACATCTCCCAATGAACTGATGACGGATCCTGATACATTAAAGGCTTTTATCAATTATACGGTTAACAGATTTCCGGCTGAAAAGTATGACCTTGTTCTCTGGGACCACGGAAGCGGTCCTGACGGAGGATATGGTTATGACGAATTTGGTATAGATATTGAAACATACGAAGCTGATGTCATGACACTGTCGGAAATAGTGACTGCATTGTCTGAAAATGATATTACCTTATATGGCGACAAGTTTGATTTTATAGATTTTGATACTTGTCTGATGAATTCCGTCGAACTGAATCTTTTGGTTGCTCCATATACAGATTACTATATCGCGTCCGCATTGACAGAGCCCAGCTACGGTCAGGAGTACAGCGGATGGATATCATCTCTTAAGGATGATCCTGATATGGACGGTTATGAACTTGGAAAGATCATAGTAGACAGTTTTATAAAATTTTATGATGAAGATCTTTCAAGCCCCGGGTATGGTGAGGACGGTACTCTGGCAGTCGTTAATTCAGGAAAACTTCAGGAGAGCGGATTCCTGGATTATCTTACTCAGTGGAATGATATTCTTTACAGCGAGATAACCACTGACACGGAAAGCGGTCTTATGTATTATGACGAGCTTGATGCCGTAAGAAATTCCTATATGTATACAGATGATGCTTACAGGGATTTTGGAAATCTGCTTTCTATAATGACTGTTGCCGCAAAAGAGGTCAGTGAGAAAAACATCGCGGATGGCAGCTATACACCTTTAAATGATTATAAGGATGCAACGCTAAAACTGCTTGAAATATTAAATGACGAAACTATAATCTACGCAGGAAACACACAAAAGATAGAAACTGATTATGTTACATACATGAATGGTGACGGTGATCTTGGATATGGCAAGCTTCCGGGCAGCGGCATGTATATATTCTTCCCTAATATAACATCGAGCACCGGATTGTATGACTATTTCAATACCATAAAGGAGCTGGGGAAAGGTAATCACAATAAAAATACAGATGCTATGCGATTCCTGTCATCGTACCTGGCAACAATAATAGAGTATTCACTTGTTACAGAATGTGGACAGGCTGTATCTGCCCTTGCAGCATCAGGTATCCCAAAAAACGAGATAGACTATGAGAAAGTCAGGGAGTACTGGAAGGCACATACGGTTAAGACTTCTAATGGCTCTCTTAACCTCTGGGATGATGTTTTATCTGATGTTCTTAATTATGTCGGCGGTGAAGAATATATGTCCGACTGGTTGTCCGGACTTATAAGCCAGCAGGCTGCCGACGCCGTGATCATAGAAAATATTTCCGTTGCAAAATATAAAGCAAAGGAATATGAAGGTTTCATGGTTAACATAAAGAATACCTATAAGCGCATTATCGATGAGGTTGAAGTAAAATTCATACCGGAATTAACTGCGGTTAAAAAGTATTTGGAAGAACACGAGGGTTTTGAATACTATCTCACATATATGCCGGATGCCTTTGATTTTGCATTGGATACCGTTTACGGAAGCTTGGATTCGGGTGATATGGAAGGCAATGTAAACGATTCCCTTGAAAAGCTGATCGGTGATCAGATTAAATGGTATTCGAAAAACGAAAGCACATGGATCATTCCCTCGACTCAGGAACAGATTTATGCATTACAGGATGCAGAGGGAAGGCTTCACGCTGCTAACTGCATTTTTGAAAAAGAAAAAGCTATCGTACATATAAGCTTCAGGAATGACGGCCTGGATGAATACTTCGAGGATGATGATGAAATATACGGAAGACTTATATTTGAATCAGAACCGGATGGATACAGGCTGTCACAGATATATCTTTCCAATGAGGATGGAATGCGTCCCGTATCTGCTTCAATGCTGAACAGAACTATACAGGATGTACATACCTGTGTCGGTTTCAGAAATATGTCAGCTTATGAATATTATTTTTACTTCCCGCTCACATTATCAAGTTTTTCCATATCAAAGGAGAATGCAGATTCTATCAGGCTTGTTTTGGTAGATACAGATAGTGTGGAAGATATAGAGGGTTATAGATTCAAATACGTTATAAAAGATATTTACGAGCATGAATTTAATATTTCTGATATGATCAGTGATGTTAACGAAACAATTTACAATATTGATATGGTGACCGTATCGGATGTATATTATAACGGCAGTCAGCAGGGCCCCAGGCTTTCGCTTAACGGTTCTGTTTTAAGGGAGGGCATTGATTATACCTGGCAAAAGGTGGAAGGCCTGCCGGATCCTATTTACGCAGGTTATTATGAAGCTCAGCTTGAGGGGATAGGAAATTATACAGGCAGGATAACTGTTTCCTACAATATCCTTCCTGGTGCATATTATTATAGTGATGCCTATAATACCGACATTTCCGATAATAATTCACAGGATAACGGAACGGACGGAAGTACTGCAGACGATAAAAATAGTCCTGCAGAGGAGATTAAGACTCCGTCTCTTGAGAAGACTGAGATATCAGGCTTTGAAATCACGAAAAAAGGGAATCTTACTGTTGCATGGACCGAGGCAGAAGGTATAGAAGGCTATGAGCTGCAGTTTAGTACGGATAAAAGCTTTGATACCGGAGTTAAGACTGTAAGGATCAAAGACGGTTCATTAACTCAAAGGGTTTTAAGGAAGCTTAAGAGCGGGAAAACATATTACTTCAGGATACGTTCCGTAAAAGGCAAAGATAGTTCTGCCTGGAGTAAGACAAAGAAATTCAATTATATCAGACCTTATATCACAGCTACCGAAAAAATCTGTAATGTCGGGGACAAGTTTTATGTTAAGCTAAAAGGTGTTGGTACAGTAAGCTATAGCATCAAGAATGAAAAAATAGCTACTGTAAATGAAAAGGGGAAAATTAAGATACATAAGGCCGGCACCACAAAGCTTACAATACTTGGTGAGAACGGGAAAAAGTATACCTGTGTAATAGTGGCAGGCAAAGATGATTACGGTAAATACGGGCGTTTTAAAAAAGGATGATTATTGAAAAAGGTTTTGAATGGGGCGGAGCATGGACTGACAGAAAGGACTACCAGCATTTTGAAATTCCTACGGATGTGATTAATGAGTGGTATCCTGAAAATGCCGGATAAAATATTCCCTTTGGAAACAGGAGAGCAGCTGCTATGATACGGATTCGAAATAAACGGAATAGAATATCATTACTCAGGTTTATTCTTTTTGCCTGTGCAATTTTTGCCATGATCGGCTGCTTTTCTGTTGCCGTATATGCCAATACGAGAACAGAAAGAGTTCGTGTAGGCTATTATGAGAATGAAGTATTTCAAGAGGGAGCCGGCGAAGGTGAAGTCAAGAGCGGATATGCATACGAATACTATCGTAAGTTATCAGAGTATACAGGCTGGGAATACGAATATGTGTATGGAGAGTTCAGTGACCTGTATCAGATGCTTCTGGACGGCGAGATAGACCTGCTTGCAGGGCTTGCGATGAGGGAAGACCGTACCAGGATAATCGGTTATCCGGATGCCGTAATGGGCAATGAATCATATTATCTTGTTAAGCATGAAGAGGATATAAATATCACAGCAAATTCAGCATCGCTAAATGGAAGCATGATCGGTGTACTTGACAGTGCAATGGTTGATACACTTAATAAGTATCTTGATGAACATCATGTGGATGCTGAGATTGTTACCTACCCTGACTATACCCGCTTATTTGACGCTTTCGATTCCCATGAAGTAAACGTTCTTGCGGCAGAAAGTGATGGTGCATACGGACGGGAACACGCTGAAGTCCTGACGGTTTTCGGTACATCGGATTATTATCTGTGTGTAAACATAAACAGGCCGGAACTTTTAACAGAGTTGAATTCAGCTCAGGCATTACTGGCTGCCAACGAACCTAATTACCTGAGTTCACTGAGAGCCAAGTATTATTCAGTCAGTGTTACGGCACAAGCATTCTCACAGGCTGAACGCGAGTGGATGGATACCCATAACACACTTAATATCGGTTATCTTGAAAACTACCTTCCGTATAGTGACACGGATAAATCGGGAAATGTGACCGGTGTAATCAAAGATATGATCCCGGATATCATGAAAGCGCTGGGCATCCCGGAGACTAAAGTTACATACAGAGGCTACAAAAGTTATGATGATATGATTGCCGACATGGCTGCCAGTGTTATAGATGTGGCATTCCCTGTCGGTGGCGGATTGTATTATTCAGAAGAGAATGGTATTTATCAGTCAAATGCAGTTATTTCAGCACCCACTGCCCTGGTATATAAGGGTGAATTCGGTGCAGCAACCACATCCCAGTTTGCAGTCAATGAAAATAACCGCATGCAATACTATTATGTGCGGACCAACTATCCTGATGCGGAAATAGTTTTCTTCCCTTCAATTGAAGAAAGTCTTGCTGCCGTTGTTTCAGGCAAGATAGAATGCACGACACTGAATGGATTGCGGGTAAATGAAATCCTGAAAAACACTAAATATGAGGATCTGTCTATCCGTCAGTCGAGCCAAAATGACGATCGCTGCTTTGGTGTAAAGATAGGCAATGAGGGGCTGCTGAAACTATTGAACCGCGGAATCAATGTGCTTGGTAAGGATTATGCACAGAATATTTCATATCGTTATACCGGCGGACTCTATTCATACGGATTTTTAGATGTACTGCACGATAATATGGCACTGGTCGGCTCACTCATTCTTGTTATTGCCGCAATAATAGTATTTCTGCTTATACGTGATGTACGCCGTACAAAAAAGGAAGTTAAAGAAAAGGAAAAAGCTCAACAGGATCTTGAAGCGAAAAACAGAGAACTTGCGGAGAGCCAGAAAGCATTGTCCGAAGCACTGGTTGCTGCTGAGAATGCCAACCGTGCAAAAACCGCTTTCCTGAACAATATGTCCCACGATATCCGTACACCAATGAACGCTGTTGTTGGATTCACAGCACTGGCTTCATCGCATATTGATGATAAAGAACAGGTGCAGGATTGCCTGGGTAAGATTTCAGTATCCAGCCAGCATCTGTTGGCTCTTATCAATGATGTATTGGACATGAGCCGCATTGAAAGCGGGAAAGTGACTATTGAAGAGACTGAGGTACATTTACCGGATCTGATAAATGATCTGCAGACGATAATTCAGTCAAATATTGACTCTAAGAAGTTGAAGCTGTTTGTTGATACAAAGGATATTAAGCATGAGGATATAATTACTGATAAGCTCCGGCTTAACCAGGTTCTGCTGAATATTTTGTCAAATGCGATAAAATTCACACCATCAGGTGGCACCGTCAATTTCCGAGTCATTGAGAAGCCGTCATCGGTTGAGAATACTGTAAATTATGAATTCAGTATAAAAGATAACGGAATTGGTATGAGCGAAGAGTTCCAGAAGACTATATTTGAAGCCTTCACCCGTGAAAAGACCAGCACGGTCAGCGGCATACAGGGGACAGGCCTGGGTATGGCGATCGCTAAGAACATCATTGATATGATGGGAGGCGTGATCACAGTAAATTCAGCCGAGGGAAAGGGTACCGAATTTATAGTTGAGCTCCCTTGTAAAATCTGCAGCGCATCATCAAAAAATGAGACACTTTCTGAAACAATGCCGGATTTCTCAGGAAAGCGTGTTCTGCTTGCAGAAGATAATCAGATGAATCAGCTTCTTGCAGAAAATATTCTGACCAGTGTCGGTCTTGCAGTTGACATAGCAAATGATGGAACAGAGGCTGTAGAAAAAATGATAGAAGCACCCGCAGGTTATTATGACGTAATCCTGATGGATATCCAGATGCCAAAAATGGATGGATATGAGGCGACAAACCTGATCCGTGCGTTTAATGATAAGGAAAAAGCCAATATCCCAATCGTTGCTGTCACGGCAAATGCATTTGAAGAAGATAAAAAGAGTGCTTTAGGTGCAGGAATGAACGGTCATTTGGCTAAACCATATGATATTCCCGCAATCATGAAAACACTGAAAGAATTGTTATATTCAGTATAAGAATAAAAAAATGGGTTGAGATTTTTTATTGAAGAAAAATGCGGAATCCGCAAAAATTTGAAATATAGGGGTGTGAACTACTCGGTTACTTGTAGCCGAGTAGTTCACTACCATCAAATGCTTTTATCATCATCATATGTTTTCTGCCAAAAACTTGATAAATTCTTTGTTATCATATTCGCCTCTGAGCAGGTAATTCAAAGCAGTTGCATAGGTTTCAAAATCTTCGTATTTCATGCATGTATCTCCATATAGTACGAATGTACTTGCGTTTTGAGCAACATGGGCTGCATCCTGCAGTAATTTCATAACTTTGCTGTCATCATAATCAATATTCCATGCAGGTATTCCTTGCCCGTCTAAGTACTCGTATTTGCTGACCAGCTTGGATAATTCAAAAGCATATGCAGCCGCCTTTTTAGCGTTGGGACTGCTTGCAGATACGGATAACATTTCACTCGGTCCGCCGATAAACTGTCCTGCAGATGATAATGTTTCATCTATCACAGGAAATTCACCAATCCGTATATTGGCTGTAGAATTTAAACTATCAAAATTACCACAATTCCATGAGCCATTTATATAGAAAGCATATTCCCCATCGACAAATCTTTGAATTATGTCATCGTTGCTAAGTTTAAAGCAATCATTACCAAAGTACCCTTCATTAAGCATAATAAGGAATTCATCTATGCCGTTCTTAAATTCCTTGTTATCAAATGATTCCTTGCCGAGGAATATATCTCGTAGAGCCTCAGCGCCCATGGTTTTTTCAACTATGGATTCAATATACTCTGAACAGCACCAGGTTTCAACCATAGCACACCCAAAAGGAGTGATGCCTTTCTTTATCAGCGCATTACAGCAAGTGACAAGATCATAATAAGTCTTGGGGATGTCTTCATAGCCTACTGATTTAAGTATATCCATGTTTGCATACATACACACAAATGTGAATGTAGAAGGAACGCCATAAAGTTTATCTTCAAAGGTTGAATTTTGGCGCATAACAGCTGATAGGTCTTTTTTATATGCATCTAATACCTCATTAAGGTTATACAGTGCTCCTGATTCCGAGAAATCTTTCAGAAATGAGCCGCCAAATGTAGTAAAAATATCCGGCAATTCTTCAGCTACCAAAGCAGCTTTTATTTTTAACCTATATGAATAATACTCTGTCCCTTCCATGGTAAGGTTGATCCCTGGATATTTTTTCTTTAAATCAGCGATGGCCTTATCATAAAATACTCGTTGGGAATCATATTTATCTATATCGCACCACATGACAAGATCCAACTGATCATCCTTGCTTAAAATACCGGCCTCGGTTACCTTAACCTTGCAGGTATATGATTTTTTGTTATATTTAGCAGTGATAACAGCAGTGCCGGGCTTTCTTGCTGTAACTACACCCTTTTTGCTGACTTTAGCAACTTGGCTGTCAGACGAAGACCAAGTAACTGTACCGGTAGTGTTCTTTAATTTGAGTTTCTTTTTTTGACCTACCTCAAGAGTGCATTTTGTTTTACTGAGCTTTGGCACGGCGGCCTGGACTACAAATGAAGGTAGGGCTAATGATAAAACTAGCATGAGAACCAAAAAACTTACTCTTTTGATGTTTGTCATGTGATAACTCCTTTTTCGATTTGTTTGAGAATACCAATTCCTGTGTAAATAGTGCCAGTAGCACTAATATATCATAAAACCGGATTATTCGCAACTTGAACCTTACTATAAATTTTCTAAATCTGCTATAAAAAATGTGGCATAATACCACGAAATGTGGTAAAATTATAATAAGGAAGAATTGGCTGTTTAAAATAAAAGTATTTGCTTTGAATCAAAAAGAGGCTTTATATGCTGAATATAAATAAAAAAACCAAGGGCAAGATCATCCTGCTTGTATTGATAGCGGTTTGTTTGGCGGTAGGTGTATATCTTGTTTTAAAAATTGTTTTGTTTAACGGCTTAAAGGATCCTAAAAAAACAGATTATTATGCTGATTACTCTGAGGAAGACAGGAATATTGCGGAAGCATATTACCCATATGGTTATGAGGGATATTATTATCCGGCTCTTCCTTTAATGAGCAACTGGCCATATGGTAACCATGCGACAATGATCAATGCCTGTCAGATACCTGAAGAAGTATTAAAGAATATGCCTACTGAGCAGCTGGTACAGACAGTCATGGCATATCCGCTCTGGGGTGATGTTCTGGCATATGACAGCCGTGAAATGGCTTATGGTGCAATAAAAAGAAGTTTTAACGGACTGAGGGAACTGTATTTAAGAGAAGATGCTTTAGAATGCCTTGAAATATGTCCTGATGTTATAAGGGCCAAATTCACAACAGCATATTATACGATTAGTGAGTATTTTGTAAAAGATAATGAGTAATAGGATAACCGATTTACGATAGTAAAGGAGTCGAATTAAAAATGATAGCTTCGTATTTTATTACGAATTTTATGCCGATAATGATTTTGCTCGCTCTCCTGGCTGTGATATATGTGAACAGGGACGTGAAAATCCCGGCTACAAGCTTGTTTATAACGAACATAATTATTTTGGTCATCTTAACAGTTATTTCAACGTTAAACGATAATTGGGATACAAGTGGGCTCAGTCCCGAAGATGCGAAAGTGATCGTGAAGCTTCATACGATTACAAGTGCGTTTAATTATATTCTGCGTCCATGTCTGATACTTAATGAAATATTGATTGTTCTTAATGATAAAAAATATAAGTTATTATGTGTAATTCCTGCGTTGATCAATGCAATCATATTTTTACCTGCTATTTTTGGCAGTAAGTTAGCGTTCTTTATTGGGGACGACAATGGCTGGTATGCAGGTCCGCTCCGCCCGACTATCTTTATATCTCAGCTGATATATATGATTATACTGTTGTGTATATCGATTGTTTCTTTTAGCCAAAATAACAAACGGAAAAGCGTGGTGCTGGTACTGATGTTTGTTCAGGCTGCTCTGGTTGCACTTTTTGAATACAATGCTGTAAAACCAAGCTATACAGATGCTATTACAGCTCTATGTATGTTAGAATATTATCTTTATTTATCTATAACATATCGCCAGGCATTAAAAGAAAAATTGGATGACTATGTTAAGGAGGTAGAGGCTGCCGGGTTTAAACTTAATACACTTACCAAGGAAGTCATCGGAGCATTCGCCGATTCCATTGATGCTAAGGATAAATATACACACGGCCATTCTTCAAGGGTAGCAGAGTATTCAAGAAGACTTGCAGAGATGAACGGTAAAAGCAAAGAGGAATGTGATGAGATATATTATGCGGGACTGCTTCATGATATAGGTAAGATCGGTATTCCAGAAAGTATTATAACCAAAGAAGGTAAACTTACACCGGAAGAATACGATACAATAAAACAGCATCCTGTGCTTGGAGCACAGATACTTGGAAATATAACCGCATTCCCTTATCTTAGAGTTGGTGCTCTGGGGCACCATGAGCGTTATGATGGCAAGGGATATCCCAGTGGACTTAAAGGTACCGAAATTCCTGAAATGGCAAGGATAATTTCGGTTGCTGACGCTTATGATGCAATGTCTTCCATAAGAAGTTACCGTGATCCTATTCCTCAACAGAAGGTACGTGAAGAGATAGTAAAAGGTACAGGAACTCAGTTTGATCCGGAATATGCTCGTCTTATGCTTCATCTTATCGATGAGGATCTGGAATATACGATGAGCGAACGTGAAGAGAAAGGTGTGCTTTCGGGAAATACTGAACTTAATATTGATGAATACAGAAGCGTGGTTTCAGAAGGTATCTTAATAACTCCATTTATGACTACCATATCTTTGTCAGTGACATCTACTGAAGAAGCCACAGGTATTTTCCCTGCCCCTTCAATGATACTGTTTGATTCGCTTGACGGCAGATTTCATACGGATGAAAAAGAAGTTCGGGATCTCAATTATTTTGAATATGGCGAAATTATGCATGATATGCAGACCAAGGCAGGCGGTGTAAGGAAGATTGAGACCAGGATAAAGAAGTGCAAGTCGACGGAAATAAAAAATAACGGAGACTATAAGATTGAAGCAGTAAGAATTAAAGATCATGTTCTTATAAATATTTATGGGAAAACAAGAACAGCCGAGATAATCGCAGCACTGCCTGATAGCACGAGGTATATATTTATTGGTCTTACGGGCGAGCACTGTTGCTATAGGAATATCAGTATAGATAAGGCAGAAAAGGAATCTCCTGAAGGCTTTATTCCGAGAATAGCCGAGGAGATAAGTTACATTAATGTTCCTGCGGGAGATATTCCGAATGTCCAGGTTAATGGTTATCGCACTGCACATTCAAAAGGGATACCGATAAAAGACGGGTTACAGATAAGTTTCCATGCAAAGTGTCTGCCAACAGCCAGATTAGTATGGCATTGTCCGTTTATTGATATATTCTGTTCGGATGATGGCGTTGTTAATGGAACATCATATCGTGATCTTGCATTTATGCGTTTTGATGGCGAGTTCTGGGAATGTGATCCGAACTGTTCAGCGAAACTCAATGTAACAAAAACCGAAACATTTGAGGGATGGGACGCATGGAAGCAATATAATCAGGAAGGCTTTGATGCGACAGTAAAATTTAAGGTTGAAGGAAATGAGATAACCGTCATCACGGAGAATGAAGGTATCCTGTTACAAAACACGGCGATATTGACAGATATAGATAAAACTGTATATGCTGCCATAACCGGTGACCAGGTCGCTATAACTAATATACGTATATCTTAGGTTCAATTATAAGCATCTTGACAAATAGCCATTGCATACTCGAGACTTTAGTCGTGAGTGTGCGGTGGCTTTTCTTGACTTTTTTCCCAGTATATGGTATTATTATTTGGTAAAGGTAAAGCACCCTTTACGTATGCTATAAGGAGGGAAAAATGTCAGTCTATTTTTACATGCGGATCAACTCGGATGATGACTGGGATGAGAAAAAATATTTTAGGCAGGAGAAGAAGCTTCGGTCATTTGCTGAGGAAAATGAATATGCTTTCAATACCGAAGGTGACGAACGGACAAAGAATGTTTTTAAGGATAATTGTCCGGGAATCGGTTTCGACCGAAAAGGGTGGCAGGAACTGAATGGTCATCTCTGTAAAGGGGACTGCTTATTTATTAAGGACATAAGCCGGTTTACTACTGATACATTTAATGGGCAGAATATGTTTATGCAGCTTTATGATAAAGGTGTCAAGATAGTATTCCTGGAAAACCCTACCGCTGATACGGAATACCTGATAAATCTTATTGGGATAGCAAAGAGTCTTGGAGTATTTCATGGCTCAGAGCCTGAAAACATGATGTCGCTTTTAATTTTTGCGGCGATTGACCGTGCATTAAATGAGCGTGTCTTTTTTCAGCAGAAGGTTCTAGAAGGAATGGAGACCTCAGGCAAAAAACCGGGAAGGGAAAAACGTGGGTATGAAAAGCTGACTCCTGCACTGGAAGCTGAGATCGTAAGGTGTATTAAGGGGAAAAATAAAAAAACAAGAAATGATCTAATGATGCAGTATGATGTAAGCAAGATTACATTATCAAATTACTTTAAGTATGTGAAAACAAAACTGAAAGTTCAATGATATTACATAGGGGATAATTATGGAAGAGATACAGAAGCTTAAAGATATAGTTGTTAAGTTGCGCAGTGAATCAGGCTGCCCCTGGGACCGGGTGCAGACGCATATGAGCCTCAAACCTGAGTGCATTGAAGAGGCAGCTGAAGTTGTATGTGGCATCAATATACTGGACCAGACAGGCAATGCTGATAATCTGAAGGAAGAGCTTGGAGATCTTTTACTGCAGGTTATGTTCCATGCAGTGATAGCTGAGGAAGAAGGCCTTTTCTCTTTTGATGATGTAGCAAGATGCGTTTCCGAAAAGATGATCCGAAGACACCCCCATGTGTTCAGCGGGGTGGTCTTCAAATCAGAAGATGAGAGGAAAGCTTCCTGGGAAAAAATTAAAAAGGCTGAGAAGGAAGGCAAGCAGTGGACGGAGCAATATCTTCCGGCAGCTTTTGCTGAGGCTCGGGAGCTTATAGGAAAAGCCGAGGAACGTAAGGGATACGATAAGAGATAAAAGGCCTTTTCTTATATTACTGTATCCAGGGCGATGTACTTATTTCTGAAGATATCGGGGACTATGCCGTTAATGTTGTTTGCCAACACGGTACCCAAGAATCCGCCAAGTGTATTCATCATTATGTCGTCTACATCAAAGAGCCTGTATGAACCGGGATATGTAAAGAACAGACCGGTAAGCTGTGCAAGCTCTATCATAAGTGAGAGAATGAATGTCATTATAATGATGTTTTTTCTCTTGATGTTAATGAAGAACTTGAAGAAGAAACCAAAGGGTACTGTCATTAATATATTCAGCAACACCTGAAGGACACTTTCGACAGTCCTGTCTTCAGCTATATCTAAGAGAAAATTAAACGGGATAAACTGTCCTTCGTAACCGTGCAAAGTTGCGATTTTTTCTGTAGAGGGAAGAGGGAAAAGAACTACCTCTATCAGACATATAAGGTAAAGTACAAGTGCCTGTATCCCAATGAAATGTAATATTTTAATTTTGCTCTTTATCACAAATATTATGAAAGCTGTAATGATGATCATAATGGGAAGTACCTTGAGGTACAGTTCAAATCCGTTTATTAAGCTTTCTGTCCAGATGTTCATGTTTTAAGAATTCCTTTCGTATGTTTTATTTTATGTGATGATCATACAACATAAAATAAACTTTTAACATCTATTTGCGTTACATTTTATTGGGACAATCTTACAATCAGGTGACATTTTTGAAAGAGTTTTAAATTATTTTTGGGGAATAAGGAAAGAAAAGATGGATATTAAACTAATAATATTTGATTTTGACGGTACGCTTGCGGATACCAATAAACTGATCGTGGCCTGCAAGCAGGAGACGATGAGGAGGCTGGGGCTTGAGGTGATGGACGAAAAAATATGTGCATCGACCATCGGTCTTTCAGCTGCTATAGGGTTCAGACAGACATATCCGGATGCGCCGGAAGAGACTATAGAAAAGTGTGTCACTGTTTACAGGGCGCTGTTTGAGGAAAGGAAACTGACAGAACCGCCTGAACTTTTCCCTAATGTCATGAGCACACTTGAGGCCTTGAAAGAAAAAGGAGTTATATGCACGATTGCTTCATCGCGTAATTCCCAGTCCTTGAACGGCTTTCTTGATACTATGGGGTTAAAGGAATATTTTTCTTATGCCCTTGGAGGCGATGATACTCCGCTATTAAAGCCTAATCCGGACCCGGTGCTGAGAACACTGGAGGATCTGGGTATTGCTGCAGAAAACACCTTAGTTATCGGAGATATGCCGTTTGACATACTGATGGGTAAAAATGCCGGGGCATATACCTGCGGCGTGACTTATGGTAATGCTGACAGAAAAAGTCTTGAAGAAGCAGGGGCTGATTTTATCTTTGACAGTATTGAGGAAATACTGAAAATATAATACCTGCCTGACTGTCCATTGTTCAATTTCCGGTTGAATAAACAGGTATAAAATATTATAATAATAGCAAATTGAAAAAAAAGGAGATCGTCTATGAGAAAGGTGACCAAGAGCGTATTATTGTGTTTAGTGCTGGCTGTCGTTTTAGGGCTGATACTAAAGTCTGAAAATGTTAATGCGGCTGAAACTGCAAAGGAAATTGTTGCCAAAGCGGTTGAAGAACTGAAGAGCGCAGAGACCATTTCATATTCAGTTGCCAGTGAGATGAATTATATCGAAGGCGACGGTAATGAGCAGTATTACAGTTATGAGAGCATTGGTGTTTCAAGCGATAAAATACAATATGAAATGCTATTCGATGAAACCAAGTTCGGCATGAGCGAAAGCATTGTTTATCTTACAGGAGATAAATCTTATTACAGATATGGCGGGACTACGGAATTTATCTCATATGATAATTATAACTATGAGGAAGACAGGGCTACAGAGAAAATCCGGATTGAGTATAATCTGTCACATCTGAAAAAAGTCAAGATATCAAAAACCTCCAAGAAGTATTATACCATAACAGCTAAGCCCAACTGGAAAGATGCGGAATATAGCAAGATTACCATGATCATCAGCAAAAAAACAGGCAGGCTTGTGAAGATAAAATATACTCTGGCCAAAGGAAGAAAAGAGCATTACAGGGATTCTGAAAGCGAGTTTGTGGTAAGCGGTGGCTCAGAAATAATTTCAAATATCAATTATGGTGAGATGGCTTTAAAACTGCCCGATGATCTGGATAAGGCTGTTACATCCACAGAGGAGATTGATAATGCTGCTATATTCCCTTCATGGGATCCTGACAGCGAGTCCCTGAAAGAACTTATTGCATTTGTAAATGATGCAACGGATGTTACAAGTGAGAATTATATAATGTACTCAGACCGTATTGCAGTCTTCGATATGGACGGGACCATACTCTGCGAGAAAGCGCCCGTGTATGTTGATTACTGTCTGACAATGTACCGCGTACTGGATGATCCCACATATGATGCGACCGATGAGGAGCGTGATGCTATGCAGCAGGTACGTGACCATGCCTATACCGAAGGCACTACTTTCCATCCCGAGGGAATTACCAAGGATGATCTGGTAGCGTCAGCTTTTGCCGGCATGACTGCTGAGGAGTTCAGAAAGTATGTTGTGGATTTTGCGGACAACACGGATGCAGTCGGATTTTCCGGCATGACTTACGGACAGTCCTTCTACAAGCCTATGATCGAGGTCATCGATTACCTGAGAGCTAACGGTTTTGATGTTTGGATGGTTTCAGCCTGCGAGCGTGAGGTTGTCCGTGCGCTTGTGGAAAGATTTGGTATACCTTATGATCATGTTATAGCTACCGATGTGCCTTATGTGGCTTCAGGAAACAACGGGAAAGCAGCTGACGATTATAACATGAGCAAGGACGAGGAAATGTTGCTCGGAGCTCCTCTTGACGAGGTGGAATGCGGAAAGTCCGGCAAGCCTGCAGCTATCGCACGCGAGATAGGAAAACGTCCTGTACTTGCATTCGGCAACAGCTCGGGAGATTATTCGATGCTCAACTATGCTGAGGGCAATCCAAATTATACCGGCATGGGATTCTTCATCGTATGTGACGACACTGTACGCGAATACGGCAGTGATGAGAAAGCAGCCGAGTTCTATGACAAGGTGGAGAAAGAAGGATGGACTGCTATATCGATGGCTAATGACTGGAAGACGATCTACGGAGACGGAGTTCAGAAAACAGAACTGCCCGGGACCGCAGAGTCGGTTAAGGAAGCAGCATAAAAAAGAAAAATACGGATATAAATAATTAGGGAGATATTTACTATGAAAGACTGGGTTAAGGAAAAATGCGATCTTTTGATAAAGAACCGCGAAGCTATACATGATAAATTCAAGTTTGAGGATAAGCTGATGAGCGTATCGGCAGCTCTCATCTATACGGGCGAAGGCAGGGAGGCTGATGTTGAAAGGCTCAAGGAATGCAGGAAAATCCTCAGAAAGAATTCGGGCGTGTTTTCAAAGTTTAGGGCATCGGTCGAGCTGGCACTGCTCACCAAGATGGAGATGTCAGGCGATCCGGAGAAGTACATAAACGATGTAAAGGATGTATATAAGAAACTGGTCAAGACCAAGACAGGTGATAATGCATATACAATACTTGCAGCCATGATGGTCTGTGAACAGGGTAAAACAGACAGTGCTGACGAGCTGATAGAAAGGTATAGCGAGCTGATGAAGCTCATGAATGACCAGCATCCTATGCTGACGTCTACAGAAGATATTTCTTACGCTATGCTCCTGGCACTTTCGGACAGACCGGTTAAATTGATCATCAACGATATGGAAGAGTGCCTTGAATATTTTAAGAAGACATGCAAGATAGGAATCGATTCTAATTCCTTACAGGGCCTGTGCGAAATCCTTGCCATGTCAGACGGTGATAAAAAGGCAGCATGTGACAGGATAACAGGGATATATAAGAAACTTAAGGAGAAAAAAGCTGAGTTTGGATCGAGCTCACAGGTACTGTCCCTGGCTGCACTGGCTGATATAGAGGCTGAGCCTGAGGTGCTTGCGGACGAGATATTTGAAACCTCGGAATACCTGAGTGGCATTAGCGGATTTGAAGATAAAACGCTGGAGAAGGAAAACCGTCTGATGTTTTCAGCGATACTTGTGGGTGAAGGCTATGGCAAGGATTCTCCCACTATCAGGAATACTTATATAAACAGTGCCCTTGAGATCATCAAGGCAAAGCAGACTGCGATGATAGTTAATATACTCATCAATATGGTTCCTTCAATCTTAAGCGGGTTAGTCGGATCAGACGAAGAGACTACCGAGGATACTTTGAGCGAAGGCAATAAAACAAAAAAAGAACTCGATGATAGGCATTAGACAGATAAATAAACGGAGGATATAAGGACATGGGAAAAGACAGGAAAGTGCATGAGGTTGTTGGGGAGCTGATGGCTATGAACAGCATAGATGAAAAGGCTCTGGCTGAAAAGGTGGGTGTTTCGGAGCTTGTGATACTCAATTACCTTTCCGGACTGAACAAGGACAGCAGGAATTATGCGAGGCTGAAGGGCAAGATCAAGGCGGCTTTTGATCTCGGGGATGATTTCTTTGATGAGAGCCATATAGCAGTGGCTATAGCGGGGCCTACTCCAAAGAAGGAAAAGAAGGCTGCAAAGCCTAAGAAGGAACCCAGAGCAAAGAAAGAAAAGGCTGAGAAGAAGGAGCCTGAAGGCAGTCAGCTCGTTTTTGATATAAAGGGCGATATCTCAGAGGAGAAAAAGCCTGAGCTCCCTGCGGAACCCGTTAGTGAAGTAAAAGCAGAGAAGGCAGTAAAGGCCGCCGGGACCAAAAAGCAGTCTTCTGCAGCACAGGATCCGCTTATGTCTGCGATAAAGACCTCAGGCAGCAAGGCAAGGCTTTCAGGCAAGAAGAAGGACATAACTCCTGATGACGCCGCAAGATGGGCTTCTGAGTATGAAGATGAGATCAAGCAGTCCATCAGCAGGGCATTTGATGTCATGAGGGAATCACTTAAGGATAACTTTAAGGAAGAGGAACCCAGCCCGATACAGTCCAATAAAAAGATAAGCGAGATCGTCGAGCTTGCATCAAAGATAAAGGAAGATGACCTCAGCCTGATAATCGCTATGATGAAGAAACTGGCCAAATAAATAGGCTCGGGATTTATTTCGATATGGATAAAAACACAAATAATATAAAGCTGGGCGATTCCCTCATGATCGGGGGCATCCGGCTGAAGTCCAACGTGCTGATGGCACCTCTTGCGGGATATACATGTTTCCCGTTCCGCCTTATGGCTGAAAGATTGGGTGCCGGGAGCGCTTATACGGAAATGGTAAGCTCGGACGGACTTAAATATGATGACCGTGCTACATCCAGGCTGCTGTATACGGATGAGCGGGAGAAGCTGAAATGCGTGCAGCTTTTGGGTTCCATACCGACGGTTTTCGAAAGGGCGGCAAAGAGTGAGAGGCTTGAAAAATTTGACATCATCGATATAAATATGGGCTGTCCGGTACCGAACGTCATTAAATCGGGCGAAGGCTGCGCATTGATGGATGATATACCGAGGGCTTCCAGGATCATCGAAGCCTGCAAGAGGAGCGGCAAGGTAGTTTCCGTCAAATGCCGTATCGGGATGAACAGGCAGAGGATCGTGATAGAGGAATTTGCGAGGATGTGCGAGGTTTCCGGTGCCGACATGATAACTGTCCACGGTCGGACCAGGGATATGATGTATGACGGCGAGCCGCTGTATGATTATATAAAGCTGGCCAAGCAGTCTGTCAGCATCCCGGTGATCGCAAATGGGGGGATCAATTCCAGGGAAAAAGCCGAGGAGATGATGGAGAAGACCGGAGCAGACGGAGTCATGCTTGCACGGTACGGATTTGAGAATCCGCTGATCTTTTCGGAGTTGACAGGCAGGGAATGCAGTGATACGAAGCTTAGCCTCTTGATGGAGCAGGTTGAGATCGCAGAAGGCTGTTACGATGAACTGTATGTCTTGACATACATAAAGAAACTGACGTCGTATTTTATGAAAAAGCTTCCCGGATCGAAGAAATACAAGCTGGATTTATACAGATGCGGCAGTATTTCGGAATTAAGGATTGTCCTGGAGGAGATATTCGGGAGTAAAGCAGATGCAGAATCAATTTGAGATAGAAAACGGGATATTGAAAGCATATCTGGCACCGGATGCGGAAGTTGTCATACCTGAGGGCGTGCATACGATTGGGGATGGTGTGTTTAAAGGCATGTCCTGGATCACAAGTGTGACGCTTCCTTCGTCCCTTAAAAAGATAGGGGCGTTTGCCTTTAAGGGCTGCAGGAAGCTGGGAACGGTCAAGTTTCCTGACGGTCTGGAGGAAATAGGCGAGTATGCCTTTCACAGATGCCATGATATAGAAGAAATGATATTCCCGAAAACCGTGACCTGTGTCGGAAATCATGCTTTTCTGTACTGTGACGGTGTAAAAAAGGTTGTTTTGGAAGGCCCGGAGAAACTCGGAAGAGCGGCACTTTCGCATAATCTTTCTCTGCAGGAGATTTATCTTAACAGGAATCTGGATGATTCCAATTTTGCAGATGAAGTTTTTGAAGGATGCGTCCGCCTTACGAAGATCACACTGTCGGGAGAAGCTTTCGAAGTAAGCAATCTCATAGAGGCGATGGATTCCGGGTCAGCATATCCCGGGATAATCAAGTCTATTGCAAGGAGCGTTTATCATTCTCTGCAGATAGAGGATGGAGTGCTCCTTTCTTTCAATATAAATCTTAAATCCATTTCCCTGCCGGAAGGGATCACTGCGATAGGGAAGGGATGTTTTTTTGATAAAAAAGGAATAGTGAACATTACGCTCCCGGAATCGCTGAGGGAGATCAGGGCCAATGCTTTCCTGAACTGTACAAGCCTTGAAGAGGTAACATTACTGAATGAAGATGTTGTCTTGGACGGAAAGGCTTTCCGAGGCTGTTGTAATCTTAAAATGGTTAATATCGCCGGTAATTCTTTCCTCCTGGAGGATGAGATTGCCGATGGGCTGGCCGGTAGGATCAGGGAACAGGTCCTCGGTGATTTTTATATAAGCGGCAAGCTCCTTGTGCGCTATACAGGGAATGAGGAACAAGTACGTATCCCTAAGGAAGTGGAGATGATCGGTGAGCGCTGCTTTTTCGGCAATGAAAGGGTCAAGGCTGTCACATGCCCGGACGGCTTGCTCGAGATCAGGGAACAGGCATTTGCTGGATGCGTGACATTACAGAACATTGTGATGCCTGAAGGGCTTAAAAGGATTGAGAGGGAAGCTTTTGCCGAGTGCAAGAAGCTTTTAAAATGCAGCCTGCCTAAGTCTCTGGAATATATAGGCGAGTATGCCTTCAGGCGCTGTTTTACCCTACCCTTGTTTGACCAATGGCCGGAAAAGGCGATCATAGATCCTTATGCATTTTACAGGGCAAAAAACTTCTCAAATATAACACCTGCTGTTAATGGGACTGAGTCTCTGTCTGAAAATGATATATATAACGACGGGGATATCCGTCCTTATGCCAATGCGAGAAAAGAAGGTATCAGGGTACTGGAACTTTCAGGCATAAAGAGGATAGGGAAATATGCGTATGCCTCGTGCCCTAACCTGGAAGAGGTCATAATTGATGCTCCGGAGTGCGTTATAGGGCAGGGTGCTTTTTCAAGGTGCCCAAAATTGAAGAAAGCATACCTGCATGTAAAGGAGATGGGCGAAGGCATCTTTTCCTACTGCAGGAGCTTAGTGGAGGCAAGTCTTCCAGGTATTACTGTGCTGCCTGCGGAGAGCTTTGCAGGATGCTACAGCCTGTATAAATTTGAGGCAAAAGATATAACCCGGATGGGGGCGAGGTGCTTTGATGAATGCATCGGGCTGAACTCGTTTGATTTTTCGGGTATCAGAATGATAGGCGAGCGTGCTTTTGAGCGCTGCGATTCCTTAAAGAACGTAAAGCTTGATAAGGTCGAATGCGGCTATCATGCGTTTGCAGACTGCTCGTCATTAGAATCAGTTACGATATCGATGAATACGGTATTAAAGAGCGGTGCTTTTATTGGATGTACACAGATAAGGACCGTTTCTTTTGATTCAGCAGAGTATAAGTTCTCTAGGTTTTCTGACAGCCTGAACCATGTGGGGAATCCGTGTCCCGGACCTGTAAGGGAACTGATAGCGTCAGTTTATTCCAGTTTTGAGATATCTGACGGGAGAACGCTCGCAGGTTACAGGCAGGATGCTACAGCGGTTACTGTACCTCAGGATATTGAGGAGATCGGGCAGGATGTGTTCAGGGATCATGTACGGCTGAAGGAGATACATATCCCTGCATCCGTAAAGATATTCGGCAGTCATGCTTTTTCCCAGACTCCGTGGCTGGATGGGCAGAGGCAGAAATCTGACATGCTCATTGTCAATGATGTGCTGATAGATGGAGCTTTCTGCAAGGGGAAGGTAGTGATACCGGCATACGTAAAGCGTATCGCAAGCTGGTGCTTTGCCGGAAATACTGACATACAGGAATTGGAGATACCTTCCGAAAGGATAGCGATTGAAGCACTTTCATTCAGAAACTGCATTAACTTAAGAAAGATAACTGACTGGTACGGTAACGAATATGTCCTGAACTCGGTTTCTGATATGACTGAAGCTGGTTATCCTGAACTGATCCAGAGGATTTTCTCCGAATGCATCAACTGCTTTAAACTGGACAGTGATGGTATTCTTATAGAGAGTACCGGAAATATTGCTAACCTGAGATTCCCTTTGGGCATAAAATCCATAGGCGAAGGCGTATATAAGGACTGTCATCTGCTGGAGAGCATTGCACTTGCAGATGATACGGAATCGATCGGCAGGTCGGCCTTTGAGAATAGCAAGTGGCTGAAGATGGTTACAAATGCGCATGCAGTAAAAATAATCGGAGCATTGGCATTTTCAGGTTGCCAGTCATTAGAATCCGTTGACCTTTCGGACAGCTTAGAAGAACTTGGAAACAGGTGCTTTGAGCACTGCAGCTGCCTGAGTGGGATTACGCTTTCGGATAAGCTGGGAAAGATACCGGAAAGGGCGTTTTTCAGATGCAAGTCGCTTAAGAAGATATATATCCCGAAGTCCGTAAAGGTGATCGAGGCGGAAGCCTTTGCTTTCTGTACGGGGTTAGAGGAAGTATACATACCGGACCAGACCGTTATCGCTGAGAAGGCGTTTGAATATTGTGATCAGGTAAAGATTTTTAGAGGTGAACCGAATGAGATATCGTGAGCTTGGCAAGACCGGACTTAAGGTATCGGAGCTTGGGTTCGGTACAATACCTATATTGAGCGGGCATGTGCCCGTGCTTCCCGAATATTTCAGTCCCGATACGGATACTGCGGTCGCCATTATGAGAAAAGCCTTTGATTACGGATGCAACTTTTTCGATACGGCCATAACTGAGGAATACGGCGATGCCGAATATAAGCTTGGAAGGTTCACAGAGACTGTAGACAGGAGTAGAATAGTCATCTCTGATAAGGCAAGGTTTTACGGCGGAGGGGATATTTACCGTGAGGTGCTCCGGTCCATTGATAACCTTGGTACAAAACCGGATATCTATTTCGTGCACCAGGTGGACGAAAGCAATGCCGATGAGGTTTTCGGAAAAGGCGGAGCGCTGGATGCGCTGTATGACTTAAAAAGGGAAGGAAAGATCGGATATACCGGTATAGCGTCCCATTATTATGACGTACTGTACCGAGGGGCCCTTGACAGCAGGGTGGATGTGCTGCAGGGCAGCGGGAACATACTTGAGAGAGGAATGCTTGACCGCATAAGGGATGAAGCAGCGTTCAACGGAAAGGGCTTTATCCTGAACAAGGTTTATGCCGCTGGCCTTCTAATCGGACCGTTTTCTACGGACGAGCTGATAGGCGGCATCCTCGAATATCCTTTTTCTTGTGCGCTTCTGGGGATAGGTACCTTCGAACAGGCAGAGGCTGCGTTTGCAAGCGAGCATAAAGAGATGCATTTCCCTTTTGAGGATGTCATAAAGCGTCTCAAAATTAATTTTGAGCCTATTGCATGCGACAGATGCGAGAGATGCGTATGTCCGTACGGCCATGAGATACATACAAGTTTCAGGCAATATAACTATTATAACCTTGGAAAGGAATTCTGGGCGATAAATAAACTGAAGATGGATTTCGAGGAGAATTATAAGCACTGCAGGTCCTGCGAAGGACAGAAATGCATGACAGACTGCAGGAGAAATCTGTATATCCCGGAGGAAATGGAAAAGATACACCGGCTGATAATTTCGTATGGCAGTAATTAAGCGTTTGAAGGGCAAAGAAAATTGACTAAATTGCTGATTTTTGGTATAATTCTCTGCAGGAAAAGCAAGATAAAGAAAAGAGCAGTTGAAATAAAATAATGAATATTCTAAATGTTGAAAACGTATCAAAGACATATATGGCGAAAACCGTCCTGAAAGGGGTTTCTGTCGGCATAAGCGATACCGATAAGATTGGTGTTGTCGGCATCAACGGCACGGGTAAATCGACCCTGCTGGCAATAGTTGCCGGAACTGTTGAGCCCGATGATGGACAGGTGGTAAGGAGCAACAATCTCAGGATCTCCTATCTGCCTCAGAATCCGGAGTTTGACATGCAGAAAACACTCCTGGAGAATATAACCGATAAGATATATGCAGGCGGGGACCACTGGGACAAGATGGGCGAGATCAAGGCGAATCTGGCCAAGTTCGGCATAGAGGATCCCGAATGCAGCCCTGAGATCCTTTCGGGAGGGCAGAAAAAGAGGGCCGCCTTAGTAGCTGCGGTTATGACTCCGTCGGACCTGCTCATCCTAGATGAGCCGACGAACCATCTGGACTCCGAGATGATAGAATGGCTGGAGGACTACTTAAAGAGATTTAAGGGAGCGCTCCTGATGATCACTCATGACAGGTATTTCCTTGATGAAGTGACCAACCAGATACTTGAAATAGATAAGGGCAGTACATACCGCTATGAGGCAAATTACTCCGGTTTCCTGGAGATGAAGCAGCAGAGGCTTGAGTTTGAACAGGCTGCAGAGCGGAAGGCAGCCGCTCTGTATAAGAAAGACCTGGCGTGGATGCTCAGAGGAGCCAGGGCACGTTCTACGAAACAGAAAGCACATATCCAGAGGTTCGAGGCCCTGCGCGACAGGGAAAGACCGGAAGAGGACCGAATGATAGCGCTGAGCTCCCTGCCGTCAAGGATGGGGAATAAGACCATCGTGATAGACAATATCTCCAAGGGATATGACGGGAAGGTGCTTTTCAGGGATTTCTCTTATACTTTCGGCAAATTGGACAGGATAGGTATCATAGGACCGAACGGATGCGGAAAGTCGACCCTGCTGAAGTGCATAATCGGCAGCATAGTACCGGATACAGGCTCAGTGGAGATAGGCCAGACTATAAAGATCGGATATTTCGGACAGGAAAACGAGGCCCTGGATGAGAAAAAGAGGGTGCTCGACTATATAAAGGATGTAGCGGAATTCATCAGGACTCCGGACGGGCTGGTCTCAGCGACCATGATGTGCGAGAGATTCCTGTTCACACCTGACATGCAGTATGCTCCGATCGCCAAGCTTTCGGGAGGCGAGAAGCGTAGGCTGTATCTTCTGCGTGTGCTTATGGAGGCTCCGAATGTTATTATTCTGGACGAGCCTACAAACGACCTTGACATCCAGACGCTGCGGATACTTGAGGATTATCTTGACAGTTTTCCGGGCATCATTATCACGGTAAGCCATGACAGATATTTCCTTGATCGTGTGGTTACGAGGATTTTCTCATTTGAGAAGGGCGGATTCCTGCTCCAGAGCGAAGGCGGGTATTCCGATTATGTTTTCCGTGTGGCTGCTGAAAGGGAAGAATCTCAGCAGGATTTATCCGGCAAGGCATCTAAGGGAGGACACCAGAATAATGTCTCCGCCGTAGATGAATCCGACAGGTCTTCTAAGAACAGGAACAGATCGTCTCGTGAGAAGACCAAGCTTTCATTTAATGAACAGAAAGAATACGACAATATAGAATCAGAGATAGAGGGTCTTGAGACCCGCTGCAGTGAAATAGAGAAAGAGATAGCCGGTGCATCAACGGATTTTGAGCGCCTGATAAAGCTCGGGAAGGAAAAAGAAGAGCTGGAAGCGCTTATAGAGGCTAAGATGGAGAGATATATCGAGCTGCAGGAAATGGTCGACAGTTTTACGAAAAAAGAATTCTGATATGACCTTTGGGTCTGTCGGGATTGTCATCTGAAGGGAGATTACGGATAATGCAGGAATTGCTTGAGAGAAAAAAGGGACTGCACAGGAAGGTCCTGATCGTGGATGATGAGTTTATCGAGAGGGAAATGCTCGGAGCGATGCTGAATGACCTGTATGAGATCGGGTATGCAGGCAACGGGCGGGAAGCTCTTGATATGATCAGCAGTGAAAAGGCGACGCTTTCGCTAATAATCCTCGACCTTCATATGCCGGAACTTGACGGTTACAGCGTGCTTGAGGCTATAAGGGCCGATAATGAGATGCGCCGTATACCGGTCATCGTGCTCACCTCCGAAAAGGAAGCCGAAGTGAAGAGCCTCCAGCTCGGAGCTGCAGACTTCATAACAAAGCCCTATGAAATGCCTGATGTGGTAAGGGCACGTGTCCAGCATGCCATAGAGCTGGCAGAGAATACGGTCATCATCCATGAGACGGAAAGAGATGAGCTCACAGGTCTTTTCCACAAGGAATTCTTCTTTGAGTATGGTAAAAGGCTTGATATGCAGAACGACAATATGCCCATGGATGCCATGGTCATCGATATCAACCGTTTCCACATTGTTAACGAGCTTTATGGCCGCGAGTATGGTAATGATGTGCTCAAGAAGATAGGTGACCGGATCCATGATCTGGTGAAGGAGACCGGCGGTCTGGCCTGCAGGTTTGACAGTAACGGTTTTTATATTTATATACCTCACGGGCACGATTTGAATAAGATCATTTCCGACGGCCTTGATAAGATAAATGCCAGCCTGGTGGACAGCAATATATCGATCCGAATGGGTGTTTTCGAGGATGACGGCAACGGGCTGAACATGGAGCAGCGTTTTGACCGTGCAAGGCTTGCCTGCAACAAGCTGAGACACAGCTACACCACATGCTTTGATTTTTATAATGAGGAGCTGCACAGCAAGGAGCTCCATGAAGAGCGTCTGATAAATGACATGGAAAAAGCCCTTGCGGAAAAGCAGTTCAAGGTATTCTATCAGCCGAAGTACAATATCACCGGCGACAAGCCTGTACTTTCCAGTGCTGAGGCGCTCATCAGATGGTTCCATCCGGAATTCGGCATGGTCAGCCCGGGAGAGTTCATTCCGCTTTTTGAGGATAACGGCCTGATCCAGAAGCTAGACAGGTTTGTATGGACTGAGGCTGCATCACAGATAAAGAGATGGAATGATGAGTACGGAATATATCTGCCTGTATCGGTGAATGTTTCAAGAGTAGATATTTTTAATCCAATGCTCGGATGCATACTGACGGATCTGGTAAATATCAACGGATTTACTCCGGAAAAGCTTCTGCTTGAGATCACGGAGTCTGCTTATACCGACAGTTCCCAAGAGATCATCGATACTGTAAAGGGACTGAGGAATAATGGATTTAAGATCGAGATGGATGATTTCGGAAGCGGTTATTCTTCGCTGAACATGCTGACATCGCTCCCGATAGATGCACTGAAGCTCGACATGAAATTTATCAGGAATATCTGTGAGAACAAAAAGGACAGCCGCCTGGTAGAGATCATGATACAGATCGCAAGGCTTCTTGAGGTGCCTGTAATAGCTGAAGGCGTGGAGACTAAGGAACAGATGGAACTGCTGAAATCCATAGGCTGCGACATCATCCAGGGGTACTATTTCTCCAAGCCCCTGCCGCCCGAGGAGTTCTGCAAGTTATTTAGGAATTGAGTTGAGATTTTTATGATATAAAGGGGTGTAATATGTTGACAGTTGATAATTTAAGAGAATATGGTGCCGATGTAGAAGAAGGCTTAAAAAGATGCATGAACAATGAGAGTTTCTATCTGATGCTCGTTGGAAAGGCATTGGATGATAACAGGCTCGGACAGCTTGAACAGCAGTTAAGCGCAAAAGACCTGGACGGAGCATTTGAAAGCGCCCATGCGCTTAAGGGGATGTATGCGAATCTTTCGCTCACACCTTTGTCAAAGCCTGTAAGTGAGATGACAGAGCTGCTCAGGAGCAGGACCGATACAGATTATTCAGGGCTTTTAGCTGAGGCAAAGAGCCAGTTTGAGAAACTGAAATCTTTATGATTTTAAGATATCAAGTGGGAATTCTCGGCAATTCAATTACCGAGATGAAAGCGTTATCTCTTGATATCCGAACATGTGTTTGTTATAATAAGAGTATGAATAAAGCTATCAAATACAGATTATATCCTACAACTGAACAGGCTGTCATGTTTGCCAAGACCTTTGGCTGTTGCCGTAAGGTCTATAATCTCATGCTTTCTGATAAAATTGAGAGCTACAAGTCTACCGGTAAATTTTCTTGTTGGTAGCTGGTTTTTGGCAATTCCATTATACCATATATGGTGAGGAGTTATCTATTATTTTGCAAGAAAAAATGCCGTATTTATGTGGCTTGTGGCGTTTAGCAAACGCCTAATAATACTATTATTAGGAGGGTAAAGCCATGATGACCGACAAAGAAAAAGATCATGACTTCAGTTTTGAGGCAGTTCCACAAAATAAACGCAAATCCTTCGTGTCAATGTTTTTTATTATGTTGGGATTTACATTTTTTTCGGCTAGTATGTCGGTAGGAGCGACACTTGGTAATGGACTTGATCTTGGGAATTTTATAATATCTGTATTGCTTGGAAGTATCATACTGTCTATTTATACCGGTTTTCTGGGATTTATAGGATGCAGTACGGGACTTTCATTTGATCGGCTGGCACGTAATACCTTTGGGGAAAAAGGCTCATATATATCATCTGCAGTTATCACTCTGACTCAGATCGGATGGTTCGGAGTTGGTGTTGCAATGTTTTCAAACTGTGCTTCCGAGGTCCTTAATGTTTCTCCATGGGTAGTTACTTTGATTATGGGGGCATGTATGACAACATCAGCTTATTTTGGAATCCGAGGCATGGAAATAATAAGTTATATTTCGGTTCCATTGATAACGGTGTTGGGTATTTATTCGATCCATTCTGCTGTAACTGAAGGCGGAGGATTAATAGCTATCTTTTCAAGGAATACTAGTAATCTGTCCATAATAGAGTCCATAGGTCTTGTCATAGGGTCTTTTGTAGCTGGTGGGACTACGACACCCAATTTTACACGATTTGCCGCCACTAAAAAATCAGCGGTTATTTCAACGGTGATTGCATTTTTACTTGGAAACAGTTTGATGTTTTTCTTTGGAGCGGTAGGCGGTGCATTAACCGGAAAGGATGACATTTTTTATGTTATGATGGCACAGGGGCTTGTCATCCCGGCGCTTATCGTTCTTGGAGCAAACATATGGACCACAAATGACAATACTCTATACAATGCAGGTCTGGGTCTGTCAAATATCACCAAGGTACAAAAACGTCCATTGGTGGTCATATCAGGGTTAACTGGTACATTAGCATCCTTCTGGATCTATGAATATTTTGTTGAGTGGCTGACAGTGCTTAATGCGGCTTTACCACCTATAGGTACAGTTATAATAATAGATTATTTATTTAAGCGTAAGGAATATAAAACAGCAAACGTTCCTGTTGTAAGAATCGGGAATATTGTCAGTATAGTAGCAGGCTCTGTTTTTGGACTTGTTTTTAAAATCGGTATTGCCAGCATGAATGCAATGGCTCTTAGTGCTGCCATTTGTCTGATATTTGAAATTTGCAGCAAAAAATAGTTGTATAATAATGGCTGTAAATGTGGTATAATGTCTCTGGTTGAGAAGGAAACAGATGCTCGGTTTCTGTTTATAAGGCTTTTGAAGATGTAAACATAAATGGGGACGATAATATACCTGCACCCCGGAGTGAAGATGGAAAATGCGTAAAGCCTGGGCAGAAAATGATGCAAATAGGGATCAAGCAGACTTTTTTAAATCTTTGATCGATTAACCAGACAAAACTTGTGAAGGAGGTATAGGAGATGAAAAAATCTATATTAAATAAGATTTTTTTGATATCTGTACCATTGATTGCGGTTATTTTGGTTATTTGTCTTGTCATAATTCCCAAGATTAAATCTGGGGATAATGACGTAGAAAACAAAACTGAAACGGATTCCGGTCATAAAATTGAAAAAATGTCCACCAATGATGACAGTGTTCGCAGTGCAGTTGATTTTGACCATGAACTAAGCAAATATCAACCAAAGAAGGATCACTATAATTTTTATTTTACTTATAAAACAGTACATGCATGGTGGGATGCAGTAGCATTGGGCATGGAGGATGCCCAGAGACAGTTCCTGGATAACGGTATAGTCATTACCTATGAATATGTGGCACCTAACGGAGCTTCAGCTGCAGATCAAATAGAAAGGCTTAATAAAGCGGTACAGGGAAATTATGATGTCATAGGAGTAGATGTAGCTGATGAAGAGCTTATTTCACCGGTTATTAATGATATGATAGATTCCGGAGTCAAGGTCATGACTTTTTCTAGTTCTGATGCTTCAGCTGATTGTAAGAGGATTGCATATGTCGGGAACACGCATAATTATGAGGATGGAGCCAGCCTTACAGAGGAGCTTTGTAAAAAACTTGATTATAAAGGTAAGGTGGCAATTCTGGTCGGAAGTGCAGGAGCACCTTGTCATGAGGATAGGGCAAGGGGAGCCAGGGATACTTTAGAAAAGTATGATAACATGAGTATCGTTGCTGTGGAATATGATATGGATTCTGTGGATTTAGCTTATGATCTTACAAAGAAGATACTGGCTGATACCCCTGATCTAGACGGGATAATCTGTTGCAATATGAGTAATCCCGTTGGAGCTGCACGTGCTATTATCGAAAAAAATAGTAAAGCAGTCATTGTAGGTATGGATCATGACAAGGAAGCGTTACAGTATCTTAAGGATGGAGTTATATATTGTCTGGGAGTTCAGGATTGTTATTCCATGGGATTTGACACCATTCAGGTTGCAGTCATGATCGCAGACGGAGTCTATCCCGGGTCATTATATCCAGAAAAAAGCGAGATGATGACGACGCTGATCTTTCAGCAGGATGCTGGAGCGATGCTCGAAACTCTCTATGGAGATATATCAAGATGAAGATTAAACGGGTTACGAATAAAACTTTTGTCCTTACTGCGGCAATAGGAAGCATATTAATAATGCTTATGGTTACGGTCAATAATATCTGGTCGGTACAACGGACTCAAACCGCCACCAATAATGCGGTTTCGGCAGTGAGTTCGTTTTATCTTGAGGCTATGGCAGACCGACGCGCCAAGACGATCACGAACCTGATTAGCAATAATTTCAGTCAGATGGAAAAAGCATTAACTGTTTTTTCTGATGAAGGTATAGAGAATCAGGATCAACTCCGAGAAATGATAGGAACGATAAAATATCTGCTTTCTCTGAACAGGCTGGCTCTGGTAGACGAAGATGATATTGTATACACGCAGTATACTACATATACAGGGGGAAGCCGATATGATTTCCTGTCTGAGGCTAAATTGAAGGACAGAGTGATAAGTACGGTATTTCTTTATGGTTCTTCGACACAGCTGTGTCTTGTTATACCTGCAGACGGCCTGACAATGATGGGTAAGTCTTTTAAGGCATGCTTTGTACAGATAGATGTTGGGGATATAGTTAAGCTCCTCGCTTTTGAGGAACAGGGGAGAACAGATTTTGCTATATATTCCAAGAATGGAGAAAACCTCTCTGATACTAAACTGGGGTCGATTATATTAGAACAGAATATACTTGATGTTACCAGTAAGGTCCTTTCAGATGAAGAATGGGATGAGCTTCAGAAGAATTTTGAAAAAGAAGAAGCCGGCAATCTGACATTTAAGCAGAATGATACTGAAGAAACCTTATATTATGTTCCTATACCCGGAACTGGCTGGCAGATGGTTGTTTTGATAAGTGAGAGTATTATCCATGAACAGATCAGAGGTGTAAGTGAACAGAATCTCTCCTTCAGTATAAGGCAGATTGCGTTTACAGTAATTGTTTTGATTGTTTTTGCAGCCATATTGTTATTGATGCTGCGAAGGATATCATCGGTACAGCTCCAGGCTGAAAAGGAGAATAGCAGAAACTTTATGAGTATGGCCAATACGGATTCGCTGACAGGCTTAAGAAATAAACATGCTTTTTCTGAATATGAGACTTCATTAGATAAAAGCATTCGAGATAAAGCAATTGAGAATGTTGCAGTTGTGGTCTGCGATATCAATGGTCTGAAACATGTAAATGATACCCTTGGACATGCAGCGGGAGATAAACTGATCAAAGATGCAAGCGTTATGCTTTGTGAATATTTTTCACATGGTGCGGTATTTAGGACCGGTGGAGACGAATTCGTCATCGTTCTCAAGGGCAAAGGGTTTGACACTAGGGATGAAGTAATGGATGAATTTAACCGAAAGGTAGAGAGTAACATCAGCACAGGGGATGTTGTTGTTTCAATCGGTTGTTCGACATTGACAGAAGGTGATGAGCAGTTGAATGATATTTTCAAGCGTGCAGACAAGAGAATGTATGAACGAAAGAAAGAGTTAAAAGCAATGGGGGCTATAACAAGGGATACATAATAAGTGAGTATTGATCCGTTTGACAGTCTACATAAAATAAGTATAAAATAATGCAATAAAGTACATAAAAAAATCCTGTGCTCCGGTGTATTGGGTACAGGATTTTTCTGAATCCAAATTCATCAATGATATTATGAAAAATATGTTGTAAAGGAGCAATAATATCTGTTATTATTGGAGAGGATAGGAGTAGTATTTGTTTTATGTATGGCATCTCATTTTTTGGTTTGATAAAAAAGTATAATAATGATGCTGCAGTTTTGGGGGAGGAAATGTGAAGAGGAGCTATTTGATAATAATACTGATAATACTATCGCTATTTATCCTAAATGGATGCTCAGATAATAAAAGTGATTCTGTTAATGAGTCCTCTTGTTCTAAGGAAGAGATATTGAGAAAAAACAGACTTGCCAGGGATGATTGGAACGAAGAGGTAAAGAATGCAGTAAATGATTTGCTGGATCTATATGGATCACAAGGTGAAACTTCTGAATCACAGTTTTACGCAGTCTTTGATTTTGACAATACTTGCTCCATATTTGACATGGAGGAGCAGACTGTAGTGTATCAGTTACAGACTATGGCCTTTGAGATCAGTCCAGATGAAATGAAGGAAATCCTCCTTACAGGAATACCGGATGTATTGGATGATCTGAGTGCCTACGGATTGTTTGAGGGATCGTTTGATGATATTGCAGGAGATATTTCTTCAGCTTACAAGGTCCTCTGGGAGAAGTATGGCCCATTTACTAATAACGGGGTTGATAATGAAACTCGGAATCTGCTTAAAGAAGATGATTATTGGAAAGAGTTTGCGGTAAAAATCCTTGTTATGTATGATTCTATTGGGGAAGTCTGTTCTCATGACGTTGCGTATCCTTGGATGACTTATCTTTTTAAAGGTATGTCAGAGGATGAGCTATACGGACTTGCAACTAGGGCAATCCGGGAATATGGCAGTGTAGAAACATCTGAGGTTAATTGGAGGACATCTGACGAAATTCAATCAAAGACAGGAAATGCGTCATATACCTGGACGAGCGGGGTCACAGTTACAGAGAATATTAAAGAACTTTGGAAAGTATTTGATGAAAATGGGATAGATGTTTGGGTGTGCTCAGCATCAGAAACAGGCGTTATACGTGCGGCAATCGATTATTACGGTCTTCATGATAATTGCAGAGGCTTGCTTGCGATGACTGATAAAACAGATGAAAATGGCAAGCTTATAAATGAATATGATTATGACACAGGCTGTGGATACTATGCTACAGATAACGGTTGGGAGCATATGGATCGGCCGACTAAGTCACAGACTCAGGGAAAGGGTAAGGTGACTGCCGTTGTCAATGCCATTTCACCTGAATATGGCGGGCATGGACCGATTGCAGGATTTATGGATTCAACCGGTGATTTTTGCTTCTGCACGGAATTTGAGACTCTGAAGCTTGTGGTCTGCTTTAACCGAGCTTCAAGGAGTGTTAAAGAGGGCGGAGGCCTTATAGCCGAGATAGCTGTTTATCAGAAAGACACTCTGGGATTTGACCTGAAAAAAGCAAATGAAGCCGGAGATACTTTTTATGTATTGCAGGGCCGTGACGAGAATGGATTAAGGTCTTTCCGAAACAGCAGGTATACGCTGATATATGGGCAAACCCAGGAGAAACTATTTAAGAATGAAGAAAACTTTGCTCAGTTAGAGTATTTTCGCAAACATCGGATGTCCACGGAAGAGATCATCAATAATTGGGCGATCAAGAAAAGTGGAGAGAAAAGCGGGCTTGGTTTCGATACCGGATTCATTTCGGAATATGATGGATATCATTCTCACCAATAAATGCGTTATATTACTATATGTCAATATTCAGAATTAGACTATACTGACTATTGACATGGCAGGTTACTGATGGTAGTATGCGATAATAAATAAATACATATTAATAGTATAGGGCTTACTTCAATTTTGCAAGAAAAAATGCCGTATTTATGCGGCTTGTGGCGTTTAGCAAACGCCTATGTAAATATATAGTTATGGAGGGGACATATGGAGTACAGAAAATTTGGGGATACATATTATATCAGGATGGACCGTGGCGACAAGGTAGTATCTGCTATAAGGGAAGTATGCCTTTCCGAAGGTATAAAGAGTGCCATATATTCCGGCATCGGGGGATGCAGCTCGGCACAGATACAGACCTTCATACCTGAAAAAGGTGAGTTTGAGACTGAGGAAATACAGGGGATGCTGGAACTTGTATCATTCATGGGGAATGTTGTTACCGACAGCGAGGGCAAGCTCCACCAGCATACACATGCCATGTTCGCATATAAGGACGGAGATGCCCACAAGAACATAGGAGGGCACCTCAAAGAGACAACGGTGCTTTATACGGCAGAGATAGAGCTTAGACCGACAATAGGCGGTCATATCGGCTGGAAATATAATGAGGAAACAGGGACGGGCTTCTGGGAGTTATGAGGATTTATGTTGATTATGATGACTGCCTCTGCGAGACTGCAAGGGCGTTTACGGTAATTGCCGAAAGACTGTTCGGGAAAAAGGTGCCTTATGAAAAGGTACGTTTTTTCAACCTGCAGGATTCTTTCGGACTGACGGACGAAGAGTATAAAGAGATAATGATCGAAGGCCACCGTCCGGAAATACTGCTTTCATTTGAAGAAACACCGGGCGCATCACGTGTGCTGAACGAGTGGATCGATCAGGGGCATGAGGTTTCGATCATTACAGGCCGCCCTTTCAGTTCTTTTGAAACATCCCGTGAATGGCTGGATCGTCATGGGATGCAGCGGGTCAACATGTTTTTCCTAAATAAATATGGCAGGGACTCAATTATAAGCAATAATGACTTTAATCTGGAGCTGGAAGATTATTACAGGATGAAGTTCGATTATGCTGTTGAGGATTCTCCCATGGCGTTCAGGTTTTTTGAACATCTGCCGGAACTGAAAGTGCTGATATATGACAGGCCATGGAACCGCGAGGGCGGACTGCCGGGCAGTAATTATTTCCGCTGCCCGGACTGGGAAGAGATCCGCAGGCAGGTTAGGGGCTGAGACAGGTTAGAATGGAAAGAGGGGTGACAATATGACAGTATCAGAAAAAGATGGTATCGTGACTATATTCCTTGAAGGCAGGATCGATTCCGGAAATGCTACCCAGGTTGAAAAAGAAATCCTCGGACTGATGGATGAAAATCCGGGAAAAGAAATCGCTTTTGACGCTGAAAAACTGGATTATATTTCAAGCGCAGGTCTGCGTGTGCTGCTGAAGGTTCAGAAGGCTAAGGCTAAACCCGTTATGATCAGCAATGTATCTGGCGAAGTATATGATATATTCGAGACGACCGGGTTTACACAGTTATTAAACGTCCGCAAGAAGTACAGGCAAATTTCGGTGGACGGGTGTGAGATAATCGGAAAGGGAGCTTATGGAACGGTATACAGGCTTGACGAGGATACGGTAGTTAAAAAATATGAATCCCCTGAAGCCCTGTCTATGATCGAGAACGAGAAGAAGCTGGCTAAGCTTGCTTTTGTTGCCGGCATCCCGACAGCGATATCATTTGATATAGTTAAGATAGGGAATACTTTCGGGTCTGTTTTTGAACTACTTAAGGCAAAGACGTTCAATGACCTGATCAAGGAAAAACCCTCTGAAGCAGATGAAACGATCAGGAAGTACACGGAGCTTATAAAGCAGGTGCACAGCATTTCACTGGCTCCCGGTACGCTGCCTTCGGCTAAGGCTGAATATCTGAAAAAACTGGATAATATTCATCCGTTATTATCAGATGAGCTTTATGAGCGCATGAAGGAGTTCTATGACAGCCTTCCTGAGGATGACCATGTTATCCATGGTGACCTGCAGATGAAGAATATAATGCTCTCAGGCGATGAGCCCATGCTTATAGACATGGACACTTTAAGCCAGGGACTTCCAATCTTTGACCTGGGCGGGATATATCTGGCCTATATTGCATTTGTTGAAGATGATCCTGAAAACTGCAAGCGGTTTTTCGGAATAGACAAGGAGATGGCGGATAGGATCTTTTATGGCGTCATGGATAATTACTACCAGGGAATCAGTGAGCAGGAAAAGAAAGAAATACTTGAAAAAGTCAAGATCATAGGATATACTAATTTCCTGAACATGCTGAAACCGGAAAAGCATGAGGAACTTGCTGCATTGCGGATAAGGCATACAATTGAATTTTTAAAAAAAGTTTTTTGTTGAAAGGAAGGACAGTTATGAGTTTTGATGAATTATTAACAAAGGTGAGAAATATCGGAAAGGATATGGACCTCAGCGGTACTGATTTTCTTGCTGTACAGTGTAATATCACCGGAGATGATGGCGGAGTTTTCTATGTAGAGATCAAGGATGGCAATGTTAAAGTTGAGCCCTATGAGTACAGCGACAGACAATGTGCTGTTACCATGAATATGTCAGATTTTAATAAACTGCTCGATGGTGACTTGAACCCGATTCTTGCATTTACTCTTGGCAAGCTTAAGGTTGACGGGGATATCGGAAAGGCTCTGGAGTTTTCCAAGCTGCTTAAGAAATAAAGGATGATGGGAATGATCTATATTGTATATCCGGTATTGCTGATCGTATTATTCTGGGGATGCCGGATATACGGACGCGGGAAATGGAACGACGAATTCCTGTCCCTGCAGCAGACGAAGGCCTTTCTGGGGTTTGCTGCATTGTTGATCATGTTCCATCATGTCGGGCAGAAGACCAGCGCTTCCTGGATCGACAGGAAATACTATATACCCGGGCTTGAGTTCTTCGTGCCGATAGGGTATATACTGGTGGCGGTTTTTACTTTCTGCTCGGGATATGGCTTATATAAGAGTTTTAAAAGCAAGCCTGATTACCTGGGACATGGTTTCATGAAGCGCCATGTCCTTACTTTTATTGTCCTGGGTTACCTGGTTGCCTGGCTTTTTCTTGTGGTCAGGCTCTGTCTGCATGAACCCATGGGCGACGGGCGCTGGCTTTATTATCTCCTGGGGCTCAAGTTATCCAACCCCAATGCATGGTATGTGATCGTAATGCCTTTCTTTTATCTGAGTTTCTTTGTGGCTTTCCGGTACATAAAGAACGAGAAAAAAGCATTCATTGCCGTGGCAGTGTTCACGTTCGCATATCAGCTGCTCGGGACAGCCATAAACCATAACGACTGGTGGATGAGGGGAGAATGGTGGTATAATTCGATACATCTTTTCCCGGCAGGTATTTTTCTGGCTATGCATGAGGGCAGCATAGTAAAGCATCTTAAAAAGCGTTATGTTTTGTATATGATCATAGGGGCAGTTGTACTTGTCCTGACATATTTCGGGAAAATGTTTATCCAGTCGAGATTTTCTTATTATGAGGAATATCTTTTTCTCCCGTTAAAAATGCTGAGGAGATTGGTGTGCCTGTCATCAGAGGTTGTTTTTTCCTCACTGGTGGTTTTCTATGTCTTTCTGATCGGCATGAAGATTCATATCGGCAACAGATTCCTGAAGCTGATGGGAGATATCACGCTGGAATTCTACCTGATCCACGGGCTGTATGTCGAGCTGTTCAGCTATTCCTTCGATGGCAAGGCTGAACCTCTGTATTATATGAAGAACAGCCTTCTGTTTTTGATCATTGTCTTTGCCCTGGCACTTCCCTCAGCCCTGCTTTTGAAGTATGTGCGACGGAAACTGTTGGTGATAAAGTGAAATCGAGGTCCTTGTTTCAAGGACCTCGATATTTTTTCATACTTATTCAACTGATTCAGCTGATACACTGGGCATATCCATGATTATCTCGGTACCGGAGCCTAATACAGTCTGGGGAAGTTTTCCATTCCAGTTCTGATAATAATAGTATTTCTCAAGTCCGGGATATTTTGTCATCTGCTCACCGATATTTGAAAGGATAGCTGCTTCTTTCTTGCCAGCATACTCAGCTGCATCTGCGCCGATCTGCTGAACCTCAGCATCTGCCTTTGCTGCAAGCACTGCGGAATCTGCATTTGCCTGAGCCTGGATTACCTGACGCTCTGCTGCGGCATTTGCCTCAATGATAGCCTGCTCCTGCTCGGTCTGTGCACGTAACTTGTTCTGCTCAGCTACCTGTTTTGCTTCTACAGCATTTGTGAAAGCATCTGTAAAATCAATATTTGCAAGGGATGTTGATACCACCTCGATATTATAGGGGGTAAGGCTTTCCTTTAATACTTCCTCAATCTGAGCGGAGAGGGTACCTCTTTGTTCTACGAGCTTCTCTGCATTGTATTTTGCAGTAACGCCCTTAACAGCCTCCTGGATCTTGGGATCCATAACTGTCTGAAGATATCCTGCACCGATCGTACGGTAGATAGTCTGTGCATCATCCTTGCTGATACGATAGTTTACAGAATACATAACGGATACTTCCTGAATATCAGATGAGAAACAGGAGAGTTCCGAGGTATATATCTGAGTTCTGTTATCCATATTTACCACGGATTTCCAGGGAGCTATCATATGGATACCTGAGTCAAGGGTGTAATCCTCAACCCGTCCAAATGTTACTACGACACCTGTGTTTCCGGTAGGAACCTGTCTGATGCAGCTGATAACAGTGCCTGCGGCAACAATGAGCAGTGAAAGTATAATCCTTACTTTCTTGCTCAGTAATGCTTTACCGCTTCCGGTTTTGCTTCCTCCGGCGAAGAAAACAACGGTGCCAATTACCAAACCAGCTACAAAAATTAACATAAAACCAACTCCTTCTGCACACCCTGTGTGCTAACATGTATTATCGTTACGAGCATTATGGTAGCATGGAGATGGGCTTGAATAAAGAGTTCCGGATGCACAATAATTATCTGTATTTGCAGACGCGGAGCAAATTAATTTATAACTTATTTTTTTTAATTAGATTGCGCATAGCGGTAGTTTCGTGCTGAAAACAAATTGCGCATTGAGGTATTTTTGGCCTGGTTTTACCGGAAGTTGAATGACAGACGAGCGATTCTGTGATATAATTATAAAAATAAATATATATAGACGGTATTTGAGCTATGTTAACTATGAACAGCTAGGGGTTCCAGTATGACTGGAAGTGTTTTTGTGAAAGGAGACTACATGGGCTACAGTAACGATGAGATAATAAAAAAGACAGAAGGATATTTTGACATCATCGTGGACAGGATGGCTGCCATTACGAGGATCAAAGTAAATAATGAGGGAATATATAATAGGGAACTTGAAGATGTACAGAACGCCTTATCAGAGGCTAAGAGCAAGGTATACGTGTATGCCGATGATGAGCATTTTGCAGAATGGGAAGCACTTATCATCAGGGCGGATAAGGCGATAAAAGCATGCAGCTATGAGTAAGAGACACAGTAGGTTAAATGTATAATATCTTTATAATGAATACGTAATACTCTAATTTAAGGAGAAGCAAAAGTGAATGATAAAGAAGTAAAATCATTTGATATTGTGGATCTATTGGCTCCGATGGATCTGATCCCTATCAAGGGTAGCGAGTCACCTGCACTTAAAGTTGAGACCGAAAGTAAACAGAAGGCAAATACCAAAACTGAAAAAAGTACTTGGGATAATGTTTCCAAGCATGTAAACGAAGGGACTAACGGATATTATCAGAATTTTGATAACGATCAGAATTTTAAGTATAAAAGTAATAGAAACAGTTCAAGACGATATAGGAATCTCAATGTCAATCCTATGATGATTTTTTTTGAGGAAGAACTCGAAGGAATCAGAAGGAATAGTCTTAATAGAGAGAAAACCAAAAAGAAAATATTTGTTATATTGATTTTTGTATTAATTATTCTTTTAATAGCTGCTATACGTTCTCAAATCCCTTAAAAACTATGTTTTTAAGGGAAAGATTATTTCTTTTATAGTGATACTGATTGAATAGTGTATTTGTAAATGTATAATATCTTTATACGGAATACATAATACTCTAATTTAAGGAGAAGCAAAAGTGAATGATAAAGAAGTAAAATCATTTGATACTGTGGATCTCTTGGCTCCGATGGATCTGATCCCTATCCAGGGTATCGAGTCACCTGCACTTAAAGTTGAGACTGAAAGTAAGCAGGAGGCAAATACCAAAACTGAAAAAAGTACCTGGGATAATGTTTCCAAGCATGTAAACGAAGAAACTAACGGATATTATCAGGATTTTGGTAATGATCAGAATTTTGAGTATCAAAATAACAGAAACAGTTCAAGACAATATAGGAATCTCAATATCGACCCTGAGAAGATTTTCCGTGAGGAAGAAGCCTTAAGGAATAATCTTAATAGACAGAAAACCAAAAAGAATATATTGGTAATAATGATTTTTGCATTCATTATTACTTTTATAGCCCTGTTATCAATGATGAAGGGGGCTAAGGACAGAATTGCTGAACGTGATAAAAATAAGTTCGCAAATGATGCAGTGTCAGAAGTAGAAGAGGATACTTATGGCGTCATGGAAATGAATGCGAATGAGCTTAATTCTGAATTTGTGGCCTTTGAAAACGAGATTATCGAGCATTCCAGTACCTTCGACAGGAGCTTATATTTTAAGGCAACCCCAAAGACGGATAATGTCGTGATCACATTGACGGTGGAAATGATTGATAGTTATGGAAATACCATTGAAAAAGCAGTTGGCAGTACATCGAATATACCTAAAGGAGGTAAAGGTCTTATTAAGGTTTCATTTGAGAAATATGTTTCTCAGGACCTGACAGGCTTTTCCTATAAGATCACCTGTGATTCTTACGCACTGGAAGGAGCACCTTTTGCCAGCATCATCGTAGGATCTAAGGAGGATGAAAACTATATCTTTGTAACCAAAGAAGGCGGTAACTTTGCAAATAAAGATGCATATATCATTTTTTACAAGGACGGAGCTATTTCATACATAATGTTTAATTCAAATTATGTTGATAATTCTGACAACCCAGAAAAGAAAGACCATGCGGTTATTTATTTCTATACCAGATATGTGGATTATGATTCCTATGAGATATATTATTAATGTGAAAAGTACAAAACAACCGGTATAATGTCATAAGGAATTTATTAGCAGTTAGGAAACAGTAGTAAAAGAGGGCCCGATGTTAAACCGACGGCCAAACAATTATAAATGATGCCGGTAACTGTTTCCTTGGGGGCTTATGATTTGTTCTTCAGTTTTAGCAGAGGCTTTATCTTGTTATAAACAGCACCCGCTTTTTTTGTGTCCTTGAAGAGCTTTATAAGGCCGTTGTTAATGGCGACCCTAGTTTTATACTGGTTGAAGATTTTTAAGACTTCAGCAGGGTTTTCTCCTTTAGAAAGGAGATTTTCTATCTCTTCAAGGCTTGCCATGTCAGCTGTCTTTTTGATATTCCCTGTCTGGGAAGGATCCTTGGCAGAAGAAACTTCTGAAAATGATGAAATTCTTTTTACTGATATCCCAAGGTCATTCCAGTATCCGCAGACACAGTCATAACCCTTGTCCTTAGAAAGTATAAAGTACCGAGAATTGGAACTCTTGCGTCCTATAAGGAAACCAAGGTGAGTGCACAGCTGGAAATCCAATGCGTTCTTTGTCCCAGCCTTTACCTTGCAGCCCGAGTACTGCAGGCCGGCCTGCAAGATGCCGTCTATCACGTCAAGAGTTATATTCTTACATGCATCCGAGTAGAAAACAGTAATTGAATCACCCTTGTTTACTCCCTTAAGGTTTTTTATACCGTCTGCCCTTACATTTTCATAATCAACGAGATAATAATCCATTTTAGAGTCACCCCTTTTCAGTTTGCAATTTGTATGAACGTAAAAATCTTTTT
>JAEEGG010002385.1_pt1 | contig 48554 bp, 35 predicted proteins | sample 9134161 | NCBI WGS metagenome assembly JAEEGG01 (sample SAMN16246543, study PRJNA631951) | gut metagenome | biome: gut microbiome; feature: rumen; material: CR-attached | host: Bos | place: Iran: Karaj | collected 2018-10
TTAGTTCTTGGTATCAATTGAGCCGGCAATAATACCGGACTCTCACGAGACAACCTTTAATGACGTGTCCCGCTGGTCTGAAGTATCAATTGAGCCGGCAATAATACCGGACTCTCACTCAGTGTACTTGGTGTTTGCTGTTAAGAGATGGTTCTCGTATCAATTGAGCCGGCAATAATACCGGACTCTCACTTGAAGTTATCTGCACCGCTGAACATAAATTCCATAGTATCAATTGAGCCGGCAATAATACCGGACTCTCACCTGTAATTTTTTTTTTGCCCTCGAAGAGGGCTAAGGTGTGTATCAATTGAGCCGGCAATAATACCGGACTCTCACCATCTAACAGTGGGAACCATACATATTGCTTAAGATATTTAGTATCAATTGAGCCGGCAATAATACCGGACTCTCACGCAGAAAAGATGATACCGAATCCTCAACTGGTGAGGACTGGTATCAATTGAGCCGGCAATAATACCGGACTCTCACCTCCGGAGAAATAAGCCTAGATTTGGCAGTTATAAGACCCGTATCAATTGAGCCGGCAATAATACCGGACTCTCACAAGTCCACCACAATGGTGCCGAAGTGACCTTGTTATATAGTATCAATTGAGCCGGCAATAATACCGGACTCTCACAACATTAACTGCTGCTGAAGCTGACGCTGTTGAGATTGGTATCAATTGAGCCGGCAATAATACCGGACTCTCACCCTAAGGTAGAAAAGCCTGCGAAGACATCTAACTTCGTGTATCAATTGAGCCGGCAATAATACCGGACTCTCACTCAAAGGGCATTTTAAAATCCCGAACAGCTTCGGTCGTATCAATTGAGCCGGCAATAATACCGGACTCTCACAAATAGAATTTGACAAGCTTAAAGCAAAAGAAACCGTGTATCAATTGAGCCGGCAATAATACCGGACTCTCACAAATATGAACTATAATATAAGGTATAAGACAGAGAGGGTATCAATTGAGCCGGCAATAATACCGGACTCTCACTACTGGCAAGTTCTTAGCACGTTGCGGATCGCATAATCTAGTATCAATTGAGCCGGCAATAATACCGGACTCTCACTGGTCTCGAATTTGTTACCGTTCGTAAAGACGGTAAGGTATCAATTGAGCCGGCAATAATACCGGACTCTCACAACTCTGTCTTCCCCTATCATAGAGGATAAAGGGAAAGTAGTATCAATTGAGCCGGCAATAATACCGGACTCTCACCGAAAAGTAGTAGGGTGCAGTGCAATTTTAAGACCGTATCAATTGAGCCGGCAATAATACCGGACTCTCACTTCACTCCTCTTGGTTTATAGACGATAGTGTTTATTTAACAAGTATCAATTGAGCCGGCAATAATACCGGACTCTCACAAGATCCTCAAGGATCTTCTCGGCACCAAGTAATCAGTGTATCAATTGAGCCGGCAATAATACCGGACTCTCACCCAATAAACTATTGCGTTTACGCAAGAGTTTAATGGATGTATCAATTGAGCCGGCAATAATACCGGACTCTCACAGGGTACCTTTTCCGCCTAGTAATATCAAGGCTTCAGACACCCTTTTGCGAGCGAGAACACAATAATTTTCATTTTTGGATCTTTTGCCTGTTTTTTATGATTTTTGTTATTTAAAAACACCTGTAAAAACAACATGTTATCCCTCGCGAGCGAGAACAGTGATCTACGTCACATAATTTAAGATAATTTGATCTACTTCACAATTTAACTGTTCATTTTTTAATCAAAAGGTTTCATTTGAATCCGTTGGCTTTATATAAGCTTCCATGTATTCTTGTGTGAGGTCGTTAATCTGTTATTCCAAGCTGTTGCTTTTCCATTCATATCTTTTTGTATAACAATCGTAACTCATTGAAATTAAAAGCATTTATATCTTTTTTATGTAGGTTTTATTTGAGTAAATATCTTGCATAATATATACTAAAATACTGAGAACAATAAATGGCAGTCAAAACACGCAGGAGAAATCAGAGCTAAAATCATCCATCAGTCTCATAAGAATGGTGATGTCCGCGCTCTTGAAAAAAAGACTGTATATAATTCAGGCAAACTGCAATGTGCATTAGTGTTGTATCCCGCTCTCTATTTTATAAAATCACTAATTCATTCTGGCTCTGTTAAGGAATAGTGTTGCTCCGGGTAACCGGCATGATATTTATCTGCCAAAAAAATCTACTTTTTTAAGTTAAAAAATAAATACTCCATGAAATATATTGGGTTTCTGCGGTATCAACACTTTTGTTAAACAGAGCAAATCCCTTTCAAATAATACCTACAATCTGCATACATACACCATCTGACAGATATGCTTTCATTCCGCCATAGGTTATAATCTTCAAGTGCACCGGGTGGAAATATCTGTCCGGAAAACAGATGAGGAGCCCGATTTGCTCAAACCCTGCAGATCACTGCCGGCAGGAAGCAGGTAAATACATACAAGATCGGGCCCCTTTAAAAAGGCTGTTAAAATAAAAAAAAACAGTACTAATCAAATAACAAAATCTGAACAAAGCAGCAGGAAGAAGCATGGCAACAATTGAAGATATAACAGGCATTATTGAGGATGCCATCAGCAGAACAAGCGAAAGATTCGAAAATATGCGTAATGCGGCCCGTCAGAAATATCATGATCTGAGGGATGAAGCCAACAGCCGCATAACAGCTCTTAACGAGGAACTGGAAAAAGCAAATTCAGAAATAGAAAACTTCGGTGAAGAAAAAAAGAATATAGATTCCCTCCACCATAAAATCGCAGAGCTTGAAGGTCAGCTCGTGGGAATAAATGCGGAACTTGAGAACAAGAATCGTGAAATCGGGGAACTGAAACTCCAGATATCAAATCTCAAATTCGAAACGGAAAACAAGAGTCTTCTGGAAAGAGAAATACAGAAACTTAGAAACGAAAACACAAGAATTAAGGATGAGTACCGCAGCTGGAAGGATGCCCTTCGCAGTGTTGTGAAGAAAATGGGACTTTTCTGAGAGCTGATCCTGATACCGGATTATAACAATGAAGCCGCAGATTTACGTACCTGCGGCTTTTTTCATGCAGAACGGATATGCACAGGCAGTGCCGGCTCTGCTGACAAAACTCTTTGCCGGATGCCAGAAAACAAAAAGCGCTGATTTTTTCTTTAAAATCAGCACGTTTTGAACTGTCTGCAGCACTAACGTCTGTAAATATTGCAATTGCTTGCAATCTTCTTGATTTTCCGTTCGATATCCTCGGCCATTCCGTGGGTGGCGTACGGTCCCAGGATAACACGATACCATGTAACTGAATTCACAACCGCCTTGCTCACAGTACTGGAGTATCCCTGTGACTTAATGGAATTTTTAAGACGGTTCGCCTGCTCCTCTTTTTTGAATGCGCCACACTGCATATAAAACCGACCGCCAGTTGCCTGCTGAGTTGCATCCTTTCGCGTATCTGCTCTGCTGTCGGATTTTTTTTCATTCTGCACACCTGCCCTGGAATCAGTCTTTTTTGCCTGAGCAGTCACCGCCCCTGCAGATCCCGCGGCATTAGAACCGGTCCCGGAGGAACTCTGCTTTGAATTTGCACCGGCTGACGCTGTCGTCTTCGGACGCTCGGAAACAGCAGCGGACGAACCCGCTTCAACCTGTGCGGCGGTTGTTTTTACCGGGGCGGATAAAGCTTCGTTTTTTCTGTTGTCCAGTCTCTGTCCGTCAAGATAGATAATTTCATCATTGCTGCCAAGCCTGACCGTGTGAGTAACCTCATCACGCGGAGTATTGAGACTGCCGTTTAAAATAGCCTGGGCCCTTGCTGCCTCCTCAGCCCTTGTTTCCTGCTTCTTTTTTGGATCAATAATCACATCAGGCCGTTTGCGGCTTTCATAAATCTGCTCGTTGCGACGCTTCTGATCTGCATTGCCGGTCTTGATCTCTGAACTTTCCAAAAGTTTCCGGTAGCTGTACGGATCCTTTTCCGGACGCCTGTCCACAAGACTGGACTCCTGCTTCTCCGATTTTTTACCGTCCGGTTTAGTCTGCTGCGGAGAATTGAATTTCAGATAAACTATCCCGCTTATTATTGCCACTACAAGCAAAAGGATAAAACCAAGCTTTATGTAAAAGCCGACAGGAGAAGTCTGAGTTTGAGTACGACCCCTGCCCTTCTTTTTACCGGGTCCCCGGGATGAAACATAGTCACGAGCCATAAATATTACATCTTTTCCAAAACATTAATGCCAAGCAGAGACAGACCGGTCTTAATAGTATCGCCTGTTACCTTGCACAAAGTCAGACGACTTTCTCTTATGGCATTCTCCACATCGCTCCGATTAATCGGACAGGCCTCGTAAAAAGTCATGAACAGTCCGCTGAGTTCATAAAGATAAGTACAGAGAAGATGCGGCATGCCCTTGACTGCTACTTGAGAAACGACCTCCCCGAACTGAAGAAGTTTAAGTGCCAGATTCTCCTCCTGAGGACAAATCAGCTTTACTGCGCCCGGCTTTAAGTCTGTCTTTCTGAATACAGATCTGATCCTGGTGTAGGCATACTGCAGATAAGGCGCTGTGTTGCCGTCAAAGGAAAGCATTGAATCCCAGTCAAAGATGTAGTCTGTCGTACGGTTCTTTGACAGATCGGCATACTTGACCGCACCCATTGCAACCTCGTGAACAACAACTGCTTTTTCTTCAGGTGACAGATCATTGCCTCTTTCCGCCAGCAGCGCCTCAACGCGCTTTTCCGCTTCGTCCAAGAGTTCGGACAGTTTCACAGTGCCGCCGCTTCTTGTCTTAAACGGTCTGCCGTCCTTGCCGAGCATCATACCGAAGGATTCATGCTCAAGAGATACATTCTCAGGGACATATCCCGCCTTTCTGGCGATGGCCCAGGCCTGCATAAGGTGATCATGCTGACGGGAATCAATAAAATAAAGAATACGATCTGCATGAAGCTCCTCCACGCGATATTTGGCACAGGCTATATCAGTGGTGGTATAAAGAAATCCTCCATCACTCTTACGGATAATAACTCCCATAGGACTGCCGTCCTTGCCCTTGAACTCGTCAAGATAAACAACCAGCGCTCCGTCATCAGTAACCGCCATTCCGCGCTTTTCAAGATCCTCCGCAATGCCTGCCAGCATGGAATTATACATGCTCTCGCCCATAACATTTTCAGGCTTGAGACTGACATTAAGACGATCGTATATGCGCTGGTTCTGAACCATTGTCATCTGCACAAGCTTCTGCCACATTTTCCGGCAGTAGTCGTCACCGCCCTGAAGTCTGACCACGTACTTTCTTGCGCGCTCCGCAAATTCCTCATCCTCATCATAAAGAACCTTGGCGGAACGGTAGAAAGCCTCAAGATCCGAAACTTCCAGATCAGACGCGCTTTCATTTTCCATCTTTTCAAGATAGGCGATAAGCATGCCAAACTGCGTACCCCAGTCACCCACATGATTGGCTCTGATAACCTTATGTCCGAGAAACTCGAGAACTCTTACCACCGAATCTCCTATAACAGTGGATCTGATGTGGTGAACCGCCATCTCCTTGGCAACATTAGGAGAGGAGTAATCCACTACCACGGTCTGAGGATTAGAAACCTTCTCAACACCGATACGGGGATCCTGGCTGACAGCATAAATTCTGGAACCGACATGGGCGCAGCTCATGAAAAAGTTGATGAACCCCGGGCCTGCAATTTCTATTCTGGCAATACGATCAGACGCTGGAATCGAATCTATTATCATCTGTGCCGCTTCCTGCGGCTTTTTTCCCATTTTTTTACAAATAACCATTGCCAGGTTGGTTGCCAGGTCACCGTTCTTCTTGTCCCTGGTATTTTCTATAGTAAACCGGGGCTCAAATTCTGCGGCGATAAGTCCCTGTTTTTTGAAATTCGCAATACAGTCTGACAGTAACTGCTGAATAAACTGTTTCATAAAGATCCTAAAAAGTTGATTTTTTGTATCCAGTTAACAGAAAAAATTATTTAGTTATTGTACCAAAAAAGCATATTTAATTATAGGAGGATCCCCGGCATACGCCGGATAACATAAAGCCGGCCAAATTATTTTTCGGGCATCAAAAAGCCGGAAGTATCCTCTGATACCTCCGGCGATAAGTCTAAAAAAAGGTTATCGGTTCTAAAGAATATATCTGCTCAGATCCTCATTATGAACAAGTTCACCCAGGTGCTCATCCACATAAGCTCCGTCTATCACCACCCTGGAGCCTGACATCTCGGGAGCATTGTAGGATATGTCCTCGCACAGCTTCTCCATTACGGTGTGAAGACGTCTGGCACCTATATTCTCCGTGGTCTCGTTGACCCTGTATGCCGACTCGGCAAGTCTTTTAATGGCATCATCCGTAAACTCGATATCCACCCCTTCAGCTTTAAGCAGCGCTTTATACTGCACTGTCAGAGACGCATGAGGTTCGACCAGGATGCGCTCAAAGTCCTCTGCGGTAAGTTCGGAAAGTTCGACTCTGATAGGAAGTCTGCCCTGAAGTTCGGGAATCAAATCAGAAGGTTTCGAAGACGCAAAGGCACCGGAGGTGATAAAGAGAATATGATCCGTCTTTACCATGCCGTGCTTGGTTTTGACCTGACATCCCTCTATAAGAGGAAGCAGATCTCTCTGCACACCCTCTCTGGAAACATCCGCTCCGTGATATTCGCTTCCCCTTGAACAGATTTTATCGATTTCATCTATAAAAACTATACCGTTGTTTTCTACAAGTTCGATTGCTTCCTTGCGCAAATCATCCTTCTTCACCATCGAATCAAGTTCATCTTCCGTAAGGGATTCAAGTGCATCCTTGATCTTCATCTTCTGACTCTGACGCGATCTTGAGCCGTATCCGTCAAAAATACTCTGGAACTGACTCGTAATATCCTCCATTCCGGACGGACCGACGATCTCAACTCCTATCTGCGGAGCCTTCACCTCTATTTCTATTTCACGATCATCAAGCTTTCCCTCCCGGAGCTGCTTTCTGAACATCTGACGGGTCGACGACTCCTCGATATCCTTCTTTCCGGCTTCATCACGCGGAGGTGTCAGCAGAATATCAAGGATCTTCTCTTCTGCTCTATCCCTTGCAAGATCCCTGTTTTTCTCTGTAATCTGCTCCCGAACCATCTTGTAGGCTGTCTCGGTAAGATCGCGGATAATTGAATCGACCTCCTTTCCCACATAGCCCACCTCGGTAAACTTTGTAGCCTCAACCTTTATAAAAGGAGCATTTGCAAGTCTTGCCAGCCTTCGGGCAATTTCAGTCTTTCCCACACCGGTAGGACCGATCATCAGAATATTTTTCGGTGTTATTTCACGTCTGAGCTCAGGATCGACATTCATGCGCCGCCACCTGTTGCGAAGGGCAAGAGCCACCGCCTTCTTTGCGGCATTCTGTCCGATAATATGACGATCAAGTTCGTTTACTATTTCTCGTGGTGTCAGTTCTCTCATTTACAATCCTAGTAGTCGATGGTTTCAACTGTTCTGAAACCGTTGGTATAGATACATATATCCGAAGCAATGGTAAGCGCCTTCTCAGCTATCTCCCTGGCTGACAGTTCGGTATTTTCAAGAAGAGCTCTTGCCGCCGCCCTGGCGTAATCACCACCGGATCCCATTGCTATCAAATCATTTTCAGGCTGAACAACGTCACCGTTACCGGTGATAATAAAGGATTTGTGACAGTCTGCAACAGCAAGCATCGCCTCAAGTTTTCTCAGAACCTTGTCGGTTCTCCAGTCTGTTGCCAGTGCAACAGCGGCTCTTTCTATACTGCCGTTGCATCTTTTCAGTTTTTCTTCAAATTTTTCAAGCAGAGTGAACGCGTCAGCCGTTCCTCCGGCAAAACCGGCTATAACCTTTCCGTCTGACAGACGGTGAACCTTTTTTGCATTGGCCTTCATAACGGTATTGCCAAGAGTGACCTGTCCGTCACCGGCCATAACCACCTGAGAACCTCTTCGCACTGAAACTATTGTTGTCATTTTCTCTACCCGGTAATACTTATAAATCCTATCAAAATCCGAAGGCGCGCGTAATTTATTCCGGTGCCGATCATGTCTTCCTGGCATCATGAATTTTCTGAATCACATCCGGATCCATGGAAATCCTGATCATGCATCCGGCCGCATATCACGGCGCGAATTCAGAAACCGCCTCTGCAAATCCGGTCTCACGCCAAAATGAAGAAGGCAGAAACCGGCTCCGCCTTCAAAGGCGTCCTTCAACTGATATATAGTTGCATTTCCGGCAAAATCAAGCGCTGCAGTCTGTTAAAAAAAATAAACATCCGCTTATCCGCAAATACCATATACCCGTTCAAACGTTAAATCTGCCAAGTTCATGCTCCTGCGATTCGGCATATTCCTTCTGCTTTGAAAGAAGTTTCTTCTCCTCGGTTAAAATATCATATACCCTGTTCGCGGATGTTGAAATCACCACAGAATGATCTTTGAGCTGCTCCATTGCCTCGCTCTGAGACTCAACAGATTCAGATATATGAACTATCTTTGAATTGATATCAGAGGTGATATCAGCCATATTCCTCAGAAGTGTTTCAGTATGCCGGGCCACATCCATGGTATTGTGCGACTCTCTCTGGGATTCGGTCATGAATGAATTAAGTTCTGACATGCTGGACTGCAGTTCATTTATAACCCTTGCAATCTCGCCTGTGGAACTTTTGGTTTTGGTGGCAAGAGCCCTGATTTCATCAGCGACAACCGCAAATCCTCTTCCCGCTTCGCCTGCACGTGCAGCTTCAATGGCGGCATTCAGAGAAAGAAGGGTTGTCTTTTCCGATATAGAGGATATCACTCCCAGTATGCCCTTAATCTCCTGAGAAGATTCATTCAGGGTGTTAACCATTTTCACAGCCTCATCCACGCGGAAAGAAACGTCATTCATAGCGTCAATCATGCTTTTGACATGAGAAATACCTTCATCTGTAACCTCATTCGCCCTTCCGGTCGCCCCGGCGGCATCCTCTGCACTTGAAGCAACACCGTGTGCGATATCGCTCATACTTGAAATCGATGAAACAAACTTCTCTGTTGTTTCCTTCTGTCTCTCCAGCTCCTGCTCCGCACTATCGGACGACACCTCTGTAAATTCCGCTATTTCATAAATTTCTTTTGAAATCCGCTTGTTATTGGATATAAGTCCGTGAAGATTTTTGATAAAGGCATTCACACCGTGAGCGATATCTCCGATTTCGTCATTTCTGCCGTACTCTATTCTGAAAGTAAGATCTCCTCCGAGTTCTCTAAGCTGCTTTGAGATATTGCGCAGAGGAAGCATCATCCTGCTTATGATCAGTGCAATCAGGAAAGAAAAAAACGGAATACAAACGGCACAGATGATAATTTCATGAAGCGCCAGAGAATTGGCCTGCTCAAGAATGACGCTTTCCGGGAACTCCATAAGAATATGCCAACCTATTTCCGGGACAAAATAGGATGCCACCAGATATGCACTGCCGTCTCGAACGGCGTTGTTTATGACAAATTTTTGTGAATCCAGGATCGTCTTAAGCAGCCTGCCGTCATCAGTATACGGCTTTCTGATCTGATCCTGAGTTCCTCCGAGCACGACCTGTCCTAAATTATTGATAAGATATACCTTTGAAGTATTGCTGCTGTTGAATTTTTCAATTTTTTGAGAAAAATAGGTGAGTGCATTTCCAACACCTGCAATACCAAGATATCTGCCGCTGCTGTCAGTGACGCGGTAATTCAGAAAGACCGAAACGGTATTGTTGTTGTTCTCATCAAGATCCATATTGTACAGATACGGTTTGTCACTGCTCATGGCGTCATAAAACCATCTGTCCTTTTCATTGCTCTTTGAGAGAACTTTCAAAAACTTGTCATATACGTAGTAGCGTTCGGAAACGGATGAGGCAAAAAAGGCGGCTGATGTGTTATGGGCATTCTTGATATGAGTCAGATAATCAGTAATGGCCTTGTCATCCTCCGGAGCGGAATTTCCGGTTATAACCGGCTTCATTTTTATCAAATCGGCATTCATGCCGACAGCGACGGTAAGAAACGGCTGCATTTCCCGGTACAGTTCAGACGCGACGCTTTCGATCTTTCCCGGAAGAATCTCTTTACTGACATTTTCCACCAGAAGATTCTTTGCCATAAAATAAGAGGGGGCTACAACCAGAGTTATTGTAACGCCTATTGCAATAGCAGTCATAACAGCTACTTTGCGGCTAAGTGTCATTTTCATAAGAAATACAGACTCCATATCACAAAAACTATTCTTCGGCAGAACTTAAACTTCTAAAACATGTATCCACATTCTGCCGCACAACAAACCGTGAAATTCAGCAGCATTCTCGTCAGACAGTAAAACTGACGCATTTTTAAAGTCTTATACCGCAGGCAGAATATCAAAAAAATCAGGAAACAGACGAAGTATCTAACTGTTATACAGCTGTTTTACCTTTTCTTTTTCCTCGCACTCGTTGTCCTCGGGCTCAACGTGAATAATCACATCAACATTGGAATACCTGGCATGGATGCATTTTTCCAGTTCGTCTGTCACATGATGCGCCTCTGCCAGCGTTATATTTGCGGACATAACTATATGCATTTGAAGGAAGTATACATGTCCGGACTGTCTTGTTCTCATGCCGTGAACCGAGCATATGTCAGGAAACCGCCTTGTCATTTCAAGTATGTCATTTACGATCGGCTCAGGAAGCTCATGATCAAGCAGCATATTCATGGCAGTTCTGCCGATGGAAAAGGCTCCGTAAAGAATAATGAGCCCGAGAATAATGGCAAAGACACTGTCAAAAGCCTGAAGACCAGTCAAAGCCACAGTCACAAGTGACAGCACAACACCAAGATTAAAGAACAAATCAGCCTTGAGATGAATATTGTCAGCTTTAACAGCCGCACTCTGTGTTATATCAATAATCCTGTGCTGGTATGTAATAACCGCCCACTCCAGAAGCATTGATATCACTGTTACGACAAGTGCCATACCTGTATGAGTCAGAGGTTCCGGCTCTATAAGCTTCAGTATGCTGTGCCAGATCACGAGTCCGACCGTAATAATCACAATAACCGACTGAAAAAGTCCGGCAATCGCTTCAGCCTTTCCATGTCCGAAATTGTGCTCGGCATCCGGCGGAACAAGAGAAACTCTTACAACAAAAAAGGTGATGACTGCACCCAGTCCGTCCATAACCGAATCCAGCATGGAGGCAAGCATAGTTTCCGAACCAGAAAACAGCCATACCGCACACTTACTGAAAGTAAGCAGCACGGCAAGTCCGATAGACACGGAAATCGCTGATTTTATCAATCCGCCGTATGACTTTTTACCCGCCTGTTCCATTTAAACCAGTCTTATTTTCCAGAACCTACTGTGATCGTACATGACTGAAATTATACAAAAAAACGCTCCCATAGTTAAATTCACATCCAACCGGTTAGTTAAATCTTTTAAGAGAAGGGAGCAAAAAAGTGGAAGACATTTTGTAAATAACAGACCGTAGCCGCAAAAGACGTTCTGCTGAAACGTATCATTTCTGACGGCGCCGGTCCGGCCGGAAGATCCTGTAATTAAGGATGACAGACTGCACACATCATCCCGGGCATCACCAAATCAAATCGTATACTCGATATCATAATGCTGGGTCATATTGAAGATCTCAAAAATCTTTTCTCTTGTCCTGAAGAAATCTTCGGAAGTTCGATCTCTGCTCGGACCGAGTTCGATTTTCATTACGGATTTTACCTTTCCCGGATTCGGAGTCATCACCACAACGCGATCTGCAAGATAAACCGCCTCTTCTATGTCATGTGTTACAAAGATTATTGTTTTTTTCTGCTTTCTCTGTATCTGCAGAATATCATCCTGAAGTTTGAGTCTTGTTATTGCATCAAGCGCACCGAATGGTTCATCCATAAAGATTATATCCGGCTCCGCTGTCAGAGCCCTGGCAATAGCAACGCGCTGCTGCATACCGCCTGACAGCTGATGCGGACTGACATCGAGAAAGTTCCCGAGTCCCACCATTTCAAGATATTTTTTGGCTCTGGACGTTCTTTCAGTCCTGGATACGTTCCTGGACTCAAGAGCCAGCTCTACATTTCTGAGCACATTGCGCCACGGAAGAAGACCGTAGTTCTGAAAAATAGTTACATTTCTCGAACTTGGCTTTCTCACATCCAGACCGTCTATTGTAATAGAACCCTCCGTGGGCGGTTCAAAACCGGCTATGGCATTTAGAAGCGTACTTTTTCCGCAGCCCGACGGACCCAGCAGGCATATAAACTCGCCCCGTTCAATGGTCAGACTTACGTTATCAAGCGCTGTAAACTCCTTTCCCTTGCGGGTAAACCGTTTGCTTACATTATCTATGTTTATGTACATTACTCGCTGATCCCCCACTTTTTCAGAATAAATTTTTCAAATTTACCCAGGGCTGAATCCATAATAAAACCGATAATACCGATGACAATAATATCAGTCATGAGTATGTCGTAACGAAGATTGTTGCGTGCATCTATAATAAGGTATCCCAGCCCCGACTGTGCACCGACCATTTCACCGCATACCAGAAAAACCCAGGCGGTGCCAAGCGCAAGATGAATACCTGACGTGATCTGAGGAAACGCCGCAGGGAAAATCACTTTCCAGAAAATCTCAACCGGTCCCACGCCGAAACTCGCAGACACTCTGAAATAAATATCCGGAATATTTCTGACCCCCGCCACTGTAGACAGAAAAACAGGGAAAAATCCGGCCAGAAAGATAATAACAACCGCAGGTGCATCACCTATACCGAAGGCCAGAACAATAAAAGGCATCCATGCAATGGGAGAAATAGGACGAAGGATTTGAAGAACCGGATTCACCAGTCTGAACAGCCAGTCAATCCAGCCGAACACCAGTCCGAAAACAACAGCTACAGATACAGACACAAAAAATCCCACTGCAAAACGGTACATACTGCTGATAAAGTGATCAAACAGAGTCCCGTTGTTCAGAATTTCAAGAAATGCCCTCCATGTCTGAAAAGGTGAAGGAAAGAGAGCAGAACTTACATCTGTGCACACAATGATAAGCTGCCACAGAAGAAGCAGAAGCAGGACGGAACAAACATTGAAAAACCATGCTTTGCCCTGTCTGCCGGCAAATTTTCTGGCACGGCCAGCTATACTGCTAACGGACATTTACAATTATATCCTCATAAAGCGGCGGATTACCGGAAAGACCGTATTTAACCACCCTGTCTCTTAGAATTTCATACTGCTCCTTTGATATATCGGGATTGCCGAATGATATCCATTCAAGAGACAAATCAAGAACATTGCCGGGAACATTCAGATATCTGGAGGCCAGCTCCGAGGCATGACTGCGATCCTTATCTAAATTTGCACCGGAGACTCTGACCGATTCAAGCAATCTGGCGGCAATTTCCGGATTTTCAGTCACGAATCTGCCGCTCAGGGCAAAACCGCAGCACACCGAATCCGGCCAGAGATCCTTTGACTGATAAAGCACCTTGCCAAGATTCAGAGTCACTGCTCTGGCACCGAAAGGTTCGGCGACGCAGTAGCCGGCAATCTGACCGGAGGCCAGTGCCGAAGGCATCTCAGGCGGTGCCATTTCAATCACATTAACATCAGCAACAGTAAGATTCTCCTTCGCCAGAGCATCATTAAGCAGAAGATAGTGTGTCGACTGGCGGTGAGGCACCGCTACAGTTTTACCCTTTAAATCAGCCATTGAGCTGTAACTGCTGCCGATAATCATCACATTGCCGTCATGATGAGCAAGAGATGCCAGATGAACATCAATCCCCTGCTCCCTCGCCTTCATGATAAGTTCAACAAGAGCAACAGCTCCGTCCACCTTTCCGGCATTAAGCGCATCTATAAGTTCTGTCCAGGATCCGAAACGAACAAGTTCCACAGAAAAACCAAGATCCTTCAGTTTCGACTCTTCGGCCAGTTCAAATCCGGTGAGGGCATGAGTTATCGGAAGATAGGCAATTTTAACAACCGCCTTTGTTTTGGCAGCCGGTTTCTGATTTTTCTCATCTGAAGCAGAGCCGTCAGACACAGAAGCCGCCGCACTGCTTTCTATATTGGCCGGGCGACCGTTTTCCGCATTTTTTTCATTCTGTTCACCGCATCCTGCTGCAAGCATAAGAGAGGTCAAGGCAACCGCAAGCAGGGATTTTTTTAATAAGCTCGTTTCTTTAATTTCAATCATTATATTTCCCTCTAATTATTATGTTTTTACAGGTCTTAAGGCTGTTTCCTCATAAATGCACGCTTTAGCATTGCTCTTCCGGCCGCGCTGTCATCAAAAACAGCATGAAAGCTAACTGACAGAACACTTCCGGATGACTCTTTCATCAGCCTGCTTATAATGCGCAAACCTGATCAGACCTGCTCCTCCATATTTCATACGCGCGGATCCACAATATGATCCGGAACACACCATCCTAGTGCTCTGCGCTTTACTATCATGTCATCCACAATCTTCTTGCCCACAACAAACGGATCTGTATTAACATACATGACCGACTTCAACGTTTCTCTTGTGCCCTCCTTCAGAAATTCAATCACATTCTTCGAGCCATGAATCTGAGCCTCCACGCAGTGATAGGAATTAACGCCCATCAGTCTGAAGCCAAGCGCAGCATCTATACCCTTCTCATTGCTCCATTCAGGCGACGCAAACCCGTACGGCATTTCATAAATAAAGTGTCCCGCAGCCTGCGCAATTCCGCCGAAAATTCCGGAAGAGCGGGTATTGTCGATGCATTCGCCCACATGCCATACCGGAGGAAGATCAGATCCAAGAAATTTACGAAGATTCTCTCCGGCTTTAGTGCCTGCATTTTTTGCACAGTAACCGAGTTTCATCAGAGGAAATGAGGCACAGCCGTTGGAGAGGATCAGAACATTGTTCTTAAGCAGCACATCCGCTACATCGACAATTGCTCTTTCATAGACTACCTTGGTGTTATTGCACCCAACCATATTGACTATACCCAGAATCTGTCCGCTCCTGAGAGCTTCCAGTAACGGAGCAAAACTGCCGAATCGGCGGCACACATACTCAACCGAGAAACCGACTTCAGCCTCAACCTCATACGGCGGAATGAAAACCGGAATTCCCCTGCGCTGCTCAAAGCTTTCAATAGCCCTTAAAACTATGCGATCAGCAATTCTGCGGGCATCGGAGACATTGCTGTGGCGGTGATCGAACTCAAACCGTTCCGCACCGGGCAGACGGGCGCTTTCAGAGGTTGTAACCACCGCTGTTTTAAAGCAGCGTGCCACATCCATAATGGCAGGATACACATCCTGAACATCAGCCACCCACAGATCCAGAGCTCCGGTGCCGAGAACAAGTTCTGCCGACACAGCATTGGAAAGAGGAATAACTCCGCCGTAGCGGTACATTGCAGCAAGGCCTGAACAGCATATCCCGTAAAATCTGATCCCGAGAGCCCCTTTTTCCCTGGCCAGATTAACCATTGCTTCAGACTGTCCGGATGCCACAATCTGACTTACAAGCAAAGGAAGATGTCCGTGGACAGCAATATTCACATACCCCTTCTTAAGAGCACCGAGATTAACCTTTGACGTTACCCTGTCACCAACACCGAACAGACAGTCGGTTGCAATATTGGTGGCCACAACACCTGTAAAGGTAAATGCCAGACCGCAGCGAAGGAACTGCAGCAGAATCGATCTCCAGTCACCATCTATGCCGCAGCCTGATTTATGGTAGGCTTCAAAGACCTCGTGATAGGCACTGATCGGTATAATATCCATTTCTTTCCAGACCTGACGGCGCTCAGCCGGTGCCAGGGCCTGAATGGTGCGGTATTCATCAGGATCCGCTCTTGAAAGATCTTCGAGAAGCACATCTGCAAGTTCCTCAGCCACTTCGTTGACTGAGCGGTTCTCCGTACTGATTCCAAAAGCTCCGGCAACAGCCATTACCTTGTTTGCTCCGATAATAGGAATATCAAGTCTGCCCTGTGCGGCCCACTTGAGATTGAGGACAACTTCTCTTGCATGCATACCGTGCTGCGCCGCTCCGGCTGCACCGGCACGGAGAAGATTGCGGCTTACAATAAGATCCGCATCGGCTCCGCAGACGCCTCTTGATGCCTTCGGAGTAATACGGCACGGTCCCATATTGCAGATTTTGCAGCATATCCCGGCCATACCGAAATTACACTGAGGCTTTTGGCGATCAAAACGATCAAAAGCTGTGTCAAAACCCAGCATTTCAGAGCGCAGGATCATCTCTCTTACAGCCGGATCCGGAGTCTTGTCAATCACATCCTGCTTGGACGGAAATGTTTTACGATATTCACCTACAGCCCTGGTATAGTCTTTAATAAAAGCAGCTTCATCACTGTCATCAGAATCATGCTCACCCCTGAGGATCACAACCGGTACTCCGTGTTCGTCAAAACCGATAATGTTGCGGTGAGTATGAATATGAGCAGGATCTGTGCTGTGATGATGATGACCCTCGTGATGAAATCCGGCTGAAACACCTGCAGCCTCTGACAGCTTCTCATGCGTTCCTCTTCCGACTATAGCCGTTATCTTTAAATCATCTGTATCTGATGTTGACATGCAATATCTCCGAAAAAAAGGTATCTTATGCTGATATAAGTGAATTCAGCGGTTATGCAGTATGCTGAATAAATCTGCATAACCGGACAAAAGTCGCAATTGATCAAAAAATGGATAACTTCAGCCTGCAGTCAAAAATACTGACTTTCAGACTGCTGTCAGAAAGGAGCCTTCATACCCCTGCTGGATCTGCGGATCTTAATGCTGTCAGCTTCAGACAGAATGCCCAGAAAACAACAGCCGCTGCAATCACACACAGACTCAGTTTTAAATCATCGATTAATTCATCAATCCCGGGTTTAAAGGCTTCAAAACCTTCCTCTGCCACTGCTGCAGCGAGATCCACGTTCCACATGAGCATGCTGCCGAAAAACATATAGCACAGAAGTTCGAAATGATATCTATGGGAGCAATCTTTTACAAAACCGACAGTACTCAGTACACCGCAAACAAGCATTGCTAGAACCAGGATCATGTTTTTTCTCCGAAACAGAAATAAATTTAATTCAAATTACAGTATTAAACAAAAAAGGTTATATGCCGCTGTTTGATGAAACGGGAACTCCCAAGGACACGGAAATCTTTTTCTCCGCCGCGGCAAACACAGCATATGCAGCCGTCACAAGAACTGCCATGGCAACACCCACTGTGGCTATCTCATGGATCATAACCTCGGTATCCTCGGCACTCTTCATTGCAGTTATAAAAGGAGGAGAGAAAATCAGTTCACCATGCCACAGATGTTCTATAGCAAGAAGCAGAGATCCTCCGAAAAGCAAAAATGAAAGTCTTCGACAGTGAAATGCAGCATTCTGAGCAAAAACTCTTCCGGTTTTACCCAATACAAATGCGGAAGCAACCAGTACCGCAGCTTCTGCCGTCGGAACAAAAAAACAGCACATAAATCCACCTTAGCAAATAACCAATTACCTAGTATGTATATGGGTATTTTAATTAATCATTGCTCCCGATTCAACAAAATTTCGATATAAATCACATTTATCAGGAATTATGCAAAAAAACGGCAGGCTCACGGGCTGAATCCGAAGATGTCCGCGGCAGGAACAGTATGCAGAATCCCTCCGATCACTAATTTTCATCAGCTGCAGCAGATCAAACTTTCGTATAATATGGGAGTCTGTGATACTGATGTCATAAACACAAAGCGCAGTAGAAATGTTGTTTAAAATAATAATATAGAGGAGTACAGCTTCATGAATTTAAAAATACCGGCAAAAGCAAAAATCAGAATTCTCACCCTTGCAGCAGTGCTTATGGCATATCCGGCATATTCATCCGCCTCAGCACAGTATCAGGCAGGAGATTTTGTCGAATTCACATCATTTCCGCAGGATTCAAATGCCGATAAATCAGTTTCAACTCCTCTTCAGTGGCAGATACTCGAAATTGATCAGGAAAACCACAAGATGCTCCTGCTCTCCCGCTACGGTATAAAAGCTTCCTCCTACTGCACTCCCGCAGCCGGCTCCGACTACAGTGAAAGCTGCAGCTACGAAGGTAGCAATGCAGCATCTGCCCTGAACGGTCTGGAGGATGGAGACAGTCTTGTAAATTTTCTGCCGGACGGAGACGGGGATGAAAGCGGTGTAATTCCGTTTATGGACAGTACCTTTTTCCTTCTGAATGCGGCAGAAGTTGAAAAGTATCTTAAAAATCCAGGTGAAAGAATTCTCTATCCTGTACCTGATATGACAAAATCAAAGACCGCTGCGGATCTGACCGAACAGGGATACGGCTGGTGGTGGCTCAGGAGCGACAAAGCAGGTGATCACGCGCCATTTGTGGATTTCAGCGGAAAAATTCAAAATGAAGGAACCTATGTATTCCACGGCGGCGGTCTGCTGAGACCCGCAGTCTGGATCGATACAGAAAAATTTAAGGGAAAGGTTATCAAAAAACCTTACACGGTAAAATTCGGAGAGTACCGCCAGAAAGACACTGCAGCACAGGCCGAACCTATCGAGTGGATTGTAGTATCAGAGGATGCAAAGGGAAACAGACTGCTTGTAAGCAGGTACGGACTTGACTACATCCAGTTCTTCTCGGGAAGCGGGGAGGAGGAATACAATGCATGGAAATGGAGCAGCTCAGCTATGCGCCAATTCCTGAACGGCCAGTTCTTCAATACGGCATTCAGCAGCAAGGAAAGAAAATTCATAATAGAATCACAGCTTAGATCCAACGAGTTTATTTTCGGCAGTGATCCTGAAGGGATGAGCAGCGACAGGGTATTTCTTCTCAGCGAAAAGGAAGTCGCAAAGTACCTTATCGATTACAACTATAGAAATGCAGAGGCAACACCTTTTGCTGTATCAAAAATCAGAAAGGATCACCCGGATTACAACAGCGAAGCAATAAATGCCCAGGCAAAATCATGGGTTCTCAGAGAACGCAGCAACGCCATGGAATGCTATGACGGATGCACTCAAATGAGGATCGTCGAAAACGGTCACCTGTCAGAAAACGGACCGAATGCCGAAAACAGTTTTGTTGTAAGACCGGCAATGTGGGTATCACCAGGCTTTAACAAGTAGGATCAGATAAAAAGTGAGCGGAGAACTGCCTTGGCTTCTTGCCAGCCAGATATGTTCATTCTTCATAATGATACTGATGGGCTTTGCTGCAACACGGTTCGGACTTATCGGTACAGCAGAAACCAAAGGGATCACAAGACTGCTCATGTATGTAATTACACCTTGTGTGATCCTGATGGCATACCAGACCGATTACAGTTCAGATACAGCCGGAAGCATCTTTCTGGCTTTTCTGACTGCCGTTGTTATCCACATAATTCTCATAGCAGGAGTCAGAGTCACCGGTTCACTGTTCAAACTCACCAATGTGGAAAAATGCAGCATAATCTACACAAACTCAGGCAATCTGACAGTTCCTCTTGTAATGTCGGTAATGGATCCAAAAGCTGTGATGTTCACTACAGCTTATCTTGCCGTCCAGACAGTATTAATCTGGACTCATTGCTTTACCATGATTGATCCGAGCGCCGGTCGCTCATGGAAAAAATCTCTCTTCAACATCAACAATCTTGCAGTTGTCACCGGTATAGTTCTGTTCCTATTTGAAATCAAAATCACAGGTCCGCTGGAAAGCGCCATGCGAAGCGCAGGCGGCACAATTGCACCGCTTGCCATGTTCTCAATCGGAATAATGCTGAGCAACGCAAAGATCAGCGATATCCTGAAAGCAAGAAATTTCGGCGTCTCTGTGCTCAGACTGCTGTTTTTCCCGCTTGTCACCGTACTTGTACTGGCTGCATGGCCTGCCGAACTCATGTTCGGAGGGAGTTCAGACGTATTTATAGCAGTACTACTTGCGGCGGCTGCCCCGTCAGCCGTGCTGGTATCTCAGATGGCACTTATAAGCAATCAGGACTACCGTTCAGCGTCAGGAGTAAATATCATTACAGATCTGCTATGCCTGATTACCATACCATTTGTCACCTGGTGCTTTATACAAATTACTGAAAAATCCTAACAGGTTTCTCCGCGAAACTTCAGTCTGAAAACCGATCTGATCGTGAAACTGAGTACTTCTGCAGTCCTGAAAATTTCTGCAAATGAGCAGTATGAAAAAACCTTCACAATCCATACTTAATCATTCTTTGTTAAAGTGATATCATTGTCACAATTTTAAATAAAGGGAATTACGGGCAATGAAGATTAAAACAGGATACATTTCGGGGCTTTTTTTAGGAAGTGTTCTTATTATTTCCGGTTGCACAACAAGTGTTGATCAGCCGTTCGAACTCGAAACTGATGACTTTGCACCGACAATGCAGAGCGACGCTGTAAAAACTGTTTATGTACATCAGGCAGCAGATGCAAGACAGTTCTCCAAGGCTGAATCCACCATCCATCCGGAGCAAATGACATACAGCAGCTACACAACAGATCCGAATTACACAAAGACAAGGATCATAGCCCGCAGTCAGACGGCATCATCATGTACCGCCGCAAACAGCGTTGCCGGATGTACTGCAGATGCATCAACCTTCAGCTCTCTAGCAGAAAATATATGCTTCAAAGACAATGTTGCAGCATACTATATCCAAGAAGCTGTCAAGCGTGGATATGAGGATGCAGGATACCGCGTGCTGACCAGAAAGACAGACATCAACAAATACACAACTGAAGTTAAAATCAAGGTGGAAAAATTCTGGTACTGGGTTGACTATCTCGGCGAGGATCGTCATGTGCATACGGATATTGTGACTGTATTTGATACAACTGATCATCAGACCGGCAGAACTCACAGCTTCAGGATCAGCAACCGCTATGATACCAAGGTACCGGGATTTATGAATCCTATGAAGGGAACTGTAAATTCTGCACTGACAGAATATGCCGGCACTGTCAGAAAGAATCTTGGCGGCAGGTAGAGAAAAACAAAACTAAAAGAGCAGGAGTACTTTTGCAGGAAAAACTCCTGCCATTAATCTGCAGCAAGAGACAGGAGAAAACGTCTGCAGTGCAGACCGGCGGTTCTGCGTTCAGCAGGCATCGCAGACAAAAGGAAGATTTCTGACCTAGGTACGATATGTATCAAACCAATGATAATTATGGTTCAGAAGAAACATCAGAGAGATGACGGATCAACAGCTTCAAAACGAAACTTCTGATTTGCATCAGGATATTTTTGATGATCCACCTCACTCATAAACATATCATAGGGACGTATGTAAACTTCAAACGGCGGATAAAGCCCCTGATAAACGATATATTTTTCCTTTGTTTCTGAATGAACAGCTGTCGAGAGAATCTTATAGAGATGATCTGCTGATGCGGGATTATCCCACTGCCGTTTGAAATGGCGGACTATATCACCGATTTTTAATCTTTCGTTCATTCAGAAACTCTCATTCCTATTTATGCAACCGCATTCATCCGGACGCCGCGGATATCAAAATCTGTAAGCAGACAGTTCTACTCCTGGAAGAGTCCGACATAGATGCCGTCTATATCGAGCGAATCATGGAGCAAATCCACCTCTATGGGAGACATCTCGTCATTTTCAGGTTCAAGCCAGACTTTATCTCCCTCCCGGTGATAGCGCTTTACCGTAACGTCACTCTGATTAACCCGGGCGATAACAATCTGACCGTTTCTGATCATGGAAGGATCAACCTTGTGCACACCTATCAAATCTCCGTCCATGATACCGGCGTTGATCATCGAGCATCCCCTGACCTTCAGAAAATAGTCAGGTGTAAAATCAAAAAGAGAAGGATCAATCTGCAGCATTCGTTCAAAATGCTGAGGTGAATCTATAGGACTGCCGGCTGCCACATGACCTATAAGAGGTACCGCAATTCTGAACTTAAGACGCTTCTTTTTTGTACAAGCTGAACCCAGGCTTAAGATGCCATCATTCCCGGTATATGATAACTCTGTATACCCGGAAACCGTCGCTTTCATCATTTTTTATTCTCCATAACTATGCATTGATCTGTCCTACCAACCTGTCATTTTGATTATTCATGAACAAGCCGACTGATAAAAATGTGATCCGTTGAACCGCACAAGCAAAATTAACCTGATAAAAAATGATGCTCAACAGAAACATAAACATTATAGATAGAAGGTTAAAAGGATACAAACATATCATACAAAATATGTGACAAATGCACAGCTGTTAAACTTGATAATCAATCAGATCAATACTTTATATTTATATAATGTCATAATACGTCATACTATTTTCATCTAAAATAACTAATTTTACAGCCTGGAGACAAGAAAAAGGCGCTATTCAACAGTGAAAACAGCAAAAAATGCAATACGCTGAAACCGGCAAACATATTTGCGGTATCCGACATTTTCTTAAAAATATGTCATGAATATGACCATTCCCGAGTCCGGCATAAAATGCAGGATCTAACTGCGAAAAACAAAAATTAACGCCAATTAATTAAAAGATTCACAAATTTTGGGACTATGTTCGCATAGCCCATATCATAAAGGATAATACCTAATTTACTTAAAAAATCATCATTATTGTTAAGTTTTAATATACGAATCCTCCATTTTAGGGGGATTTTTTGTTCGATAACCCATCAAAATCGTTCCAAATAACTAACGATATTCTTTAATTATAGTTCTGTTTATGTTATTATAGAACTATAATTAAAGGAGAAATTCTATGCCTGTTCCACTTGAAATTCGTGCTGTAGACAGACCTAAAAATACAATAGTTGAAGATAGAGGGAAAGACGGTCCAAAACGTTATGCTGTCCGTGAACGGGGAGCAATCAAATGTATACCTGGCAGGAATCCTCAACCCCATAACGGAAAGGTCATTGGACATATTATTGATGGAAAGTTTGTTCCTTTAGTTAAAGTGAAAGGTGAAGATAAATCTCCTGATATGTTGTCTTACGGATCAGCAGCTTTGGTTAAATCTGTTTCTAACGATCTGCTCTCAGATTTACTGAAAGTATATGATCCTGTTGTTGCGTATACTATTATGTCTATAGCCTCCATAAAAGTAATCCGTCCTGGAACAACAGCGCGAAGAATGGCAACTCACTACAATCGAACTTTCATATCGATCTTCTATCCAGGTGCATCGATTTCTCTAAATTCTATAGGTGCTTTATATAAAGATTTAGGTTCAGACGGCAATAAACGACAGGCGTTCTACAAGTTAAGACTAAAGGCTACAGCCGAAACTCATCACATAGCTATTGATGGAACCTTGAAGCAGGATACAAGTACAGTTAATGATTTATCCTCCTATTCTTATAAGGCTCGCCAAAGATCTCTCAGAGAGATTTCAGTGCTGTATGCATACGACATTGAGCGCATGGAACCAATATGCGCAGAGGTGTTTCCCGGTAATTGCATAGATGCAACTTCTTATAGCAGTTTCATAAGGGACAATGACATCAGAACAGGCATCATTGTTGCTGATAAAGGTTTTCCTCCAAGTAAAATCAGGGATGAACTGGATTCCCGTCCTAATCTTCATTTCCTCACACCAATCAAGAGAAATGATAAAAGGATTGCTAATAACAATATGCTTGAATTCCAGGGGGTGCTTAATGGCATTGCAAACAACATCCGGTATTGCAAGAGGCAAATACAGGGAGGTAATTTTTTATATGCCTTCCGTGATGTTGATTTAGCGGCTAAAGAAGAAAACTCACGATTAAATTTAGCAAGAAAGAAAAATGATTATGACGAGGAGATTTTTGCTAAAAAAGAAAAAACATTTGGACTCATTGTTTTGGAATCTGATTTAGATATTGAACCCTTAATTGCGTATAAGACATATTCAGACAGATGGTTGCTGGAGCTAATCTTCAAAAGATACAAAAGCGATGAATGTCTTGATTTGACTTGCAATCAGGGGGATTTTAGCGTAATTGGAGCTGAATTTGTAAACTTTATTTCTACAGTAATTACAGCCCGTGTAGTAAAGAAAATTGAAGATACAGATCTTCTCAAGGATCAAAGCTTTGCAGATGTGATGGACGATCTGTCTTCTGCATGGAGGAAAGTAGAAGCACCATCAACCATACCAGAAACTAAAGACGGATATTGGGTCCATACGAATGGAATAGTATTCGATGAACTGGAAAAACTTGGGATAAGCAAACCAGTACCTAAACCAATGCCAAAAAGACGTGGCAGACCACCAAAGACTGCCCTTTAGTTATGGGCATTATCTACAATTTAGAATTGTTTAAATTTTATTCAATCATAGAGAATAATGTGGGTATAGTCCTAAAATTTGTGAATCTTTTAATTAATTCAGAAAACGGTTCCAGGAGCATAGATCTGTCCATTTCTGCAGCGTATGTACATACTTTTATTCTACGAAAACTGCAACGGAAACTTAAAGAAACAGATAGGCAAATCTGACGAAATAAGAACTAAGCAAAAAGGCCAATGCAGTTTTCTGCATCAGCCCGATCTCAAACTATACAAAATTGTTTAACAACTACTGTTTTTTTTCTAGTTTTTCGTAAATATACTTCATCAAGGCGGATTTCTTTCTGCCGTCCTTGGCTGCTTTCTTAAGTTCTGTTTCTGCATCACTGTTACCCGCTACCACCGATATGATATCATCCGCAGCTTTGAACAAACTGTTTTCATCTTTATAATCAGGATCTGCAGAAATCGACTTCAGCAACTGGTTGAAGGTTCCAAATTTCCAGTTTTTTGAAATTTTACCCGAAGCAACATCCTTCTCAAACAAATCTTTCGAACCAGAATTTGCAATGGCAAAGGCAAAAATTTTAACCAGATTACCGGAATTTACAACATCGCTGTAACCGCTGATTGCTGCATTCTTCTGTCGGGAGGCCTCCATCGCCTTTTCTTCCTTCTTTCTGGCTTCCTCCTCAATTTTCTGACGATTTTTTTCGCGCTCATTCACTACAGAATTAACATGCTTAGAATCCCATTTCTTTTCCTCATTAAAGGATTTATATGCATCGCCAAATTTCTTGCCATCTGGATAAGAACCTTTATAATCTTTCGCATCAGGAGAGTTTTCATAATCCTTTTTTATACACTCAAACTCATCTGGAAATTCGTTATAGACTTTATCCTGAAGTGCTTTGTGATCCTCTTGGGCATTATTAAGATAACTGGTGATGATTACTGATTTACCCCATTTACCATCATCGACTGAGTACTGGTCAGTCTCGGCGAAAGGATAGTTAAAATTCATCAGCTCCTTGAATTTATCTATGCACTTCGCAATAATTTCGCTCTTTTCACAGCTAAATCCGCCGGCCACAATCCTGCCGTCCTCTATCATATACTGAGGAACATCTATACTGTCATTATTAAGTATAAACTTGACAGCTCCCGCTCCCATCGGTTTTGCATGTCCAAGAGCGTGGTAGTACCCACTAGTTTCAGATTTAATGCCTTCGCCAAAACTCATAACCCACAGAAGTGCACCAAGTTCCTCCGGCTTAAGATTATGAAAAACTATAGATCCCTTGAATACATTTCCCTCTGATGCGAAGTCTACTGCCGTCCTTACTTTCTGGTTTTCATTAGGAAACTTCGGATCAGCAAGTTTAAACTGATCACGAATCTTATAGAGCTTGCGTCCTGCTATAAGACTGTCTTTTTCATACTGTTTTTTATGCTCAAACCTTCCCAGATACAGAGGATAGAAGGTCGGTTTAGGCTCACCCAGAACATATTCCCTGCTTTTAACCTCAGGAGTACCGACTGATCGAAGATCTGAGAAGCCGACCCTGCTGCCTAGTCCGCTGCTGTCATCATTACCAAGATAGCCGAATATCAGATCCGGAAGATCAGGAAGATTAGCCTCTGTATACTTCACCTGATCTTTAATCATTTTTCCAACAGAAAGCTCTCTGTCCTTTCGCATAACCTGACAGAATCCCAGAGCATCCTTGGTACTGTCGTTCTTATGTCTCAGATACCATGCAGGAAATCCGTATTTTTCATTCATATGTGAATGATTGAAATTATACAGGTTGTCTGCCTTGACACCGTCACTGTCAGCCTTCATCGGAGGAAGCGACTGGTTAAGATCCTCCAGCAGATCTTTGTTATCAATAACCTTCCATAATCCGTTGTTATCAAGGGATGCTGCATTGCGGACATAGAAAAAATAATCAGTATACATATTTGCCTTACCGCTATTGTTTGCTATGTTCTCGTTCATAAACTGGAACATACCAACGCAGTTATGTTCTCCCGGCTCCATACTGACAGAAACCACCTCCTGCCAGTGTGTCGGAATTCTTTTGCTCGCATCCGGTTTCTTCAGCTGATTTTTGCTAAACCTCTGTCTGCGCTCTGTCTTGGCATACAGGATAGGCATTGGAGCATTCGAAGGAAGATTAAATCTCCTGTACAGGTATTCAAATTTTTCAAACGCTGTGGCAGTTTTAATTGTTTCAGCCGAAACACCCAGAATTTGAGACAATCCAGAAGCTGTTACAGATGCGCACACCGGTTTGTCACCTTCAACAGCATCAACCTCAAAATACTCCCACTGTCCGTCTGAACGGGGACGAAGAAAAACAGGCGTCAAATCATACAAAGGAGCAATACCCTTCACTTCTCCTATCTTCAATCTGAAGGCATGCTTTCTGTCATGAAAAAAACACATACGTCCGAAGGATACAATTTCAAGAGCAGTTCTTAACAGACCTTTGATACTGCTTCCGGGTATGACAAGATGATCATTTGCATCCTTTTCCCATATCAGATGTTTGGATCCATTTTCGCTGTTCTTAACAGCGTGACCCACGCAGATAGGTGAAAAGTTTTTCAGTTCATAATCAATGCGTCCGGACAGACCGTCACTGAACGGGACATCATGATACGTATTCTCAGCCCAGTCTGGATGGAAAACCCATGATGACAGCGGAATAAAATTATATGGAACTACAATCTGCTGAATTCCCATATTAAACCTCCTTATATCCAATAAACTGCTGCAGGTATGGCACTATCTTTCCCTTCTCATCACTGCTTTTACGATACCACAACGCATAATTTACTTTCTTAGGCATTTTGTCCCTGGAAACAATATCCTGACGAACGCATACACTCTGAATCTGATACGGCATGACATCTCCGTCACCGGCATCTTTGAGGTACACGGCAAAAGCAAACTTTTCAGCTGCCAGTCTCTTCACTCTCACTGTTCTTTGCCTGGTACGACTGTATAACTCAGCCTCCTGCAGCTTGAGCAGACTTTCTTTATCAAAGACATTGCAATTTCTGACTATTCTGTCCGAGAACATACACCATGACTCCAAGTCACTGCAGTCAGAGATTTCTTTCTTGATTTCATCCTCAAGTTCTTTTTCCGAATTTACAATTATGCTTTCAACCTTGAGTCTTCCTGCATAATACTGTCTACTTTTAGACAGCAGAGAATTGACACCGCCAAGGATCTCATTAAGCTCATTTTCACTGATTTCTGATGATGAATTCATGTATATCCTCCTTATAACTGTTTAAAGACAGCCGTGTCACGGCCCGATCCGGCACAGATGTTCAGATACCCGTTTTTCAGATCATATATGGAATCTTCAAAGGCCTTCATAATTTCGCAATCATCCGGAAGTTCATTACGACGGGAAGGATCTATCCTGATGGATATCTTGAATGACGGATCAACAAGTCTTGCCTGTCCGAAGAGTTCAGACGGCATTACAGCTCCTGTGAAACGATCAATTTTGTTGTGCATGCGATTGACAATTCCTGCGCTGTCAACCACTGCATCGCTTACCTTAAGAGAACCCGAAAGCATATTGCCGTGCTCCTTGGGATCATTTCTTCCGAAAAGTCTGTAATACGGTTCAAACTCCTCCGGAGGTGTCTCGTTTTTAAGGAGTTTTTCTATAAGCATCTGAGGACGAAGTCCGGATTCATCACAGATATTTCTGTCTGCAAACCAGTTTCTTCTGCGCAGAAAATGATACATCGTACGATGTGCAAGAATGCCTTTGATAGTGCTGCCGGGAATAATAAATTCAGTAACTTCACGACTGAAATTTTTTCCATTCCATTCAAACCGCGTGTCTGTAAAGCATTGCTGAATATTACGATTTTTGGAATCGATTCCCTGTTCACAGCTCATCAAACCGATTTTTTTACCGTTAGCACCAGTTACTTCTGTTTTTTCAAGAGATTTGCCCGTCCCTATCCGCATAGAACCGCTGCATGCAAGAGTAAACTCCCATCTCTTATCTCCGGAGATCTCTTTATGCTTTATCTCATCAGCAATCACAACATCGCGGCTGGACACAAAATCTCTTATTTTCTGTGACAGTTTTCGTGGATCATCTGCAAATTGTTCAAGATCCAGTATCTCAACTTTCTGCCCCACTACCCTGAAAGCGCCAAAGCCGTTCGCGGTTTTGGAACCCATGGTAAAATAATCCGAACTTATGTAGTCAAGAAGGTTTGTGCATCCTTCCGTCTCATCGACTCCTTCAAGTTCAAATTTAACATCAAACGCAAATCTTACCCCCTTGGGCAGTGTTTTACTTTTAAACAGAGCTCCTTCATGATTGGTCTTTCGCGCATTTATACGACATCCGGGACGCTCAAATTTTCTGTCACCGGACAAACTCAGTTTACTGTAGATTTCATCCGTTCTGTCACACAAAACTCTGAAATCGGCTCCAACTCCGTCGCCAGGAAGACGTGAATGACTGTCAAGAAGCAAACCGTCTGATACAATAACCCGTGACGCACCGCCTCCTTTATTATCAGAAGATGATTCCGTTCCAAACCAGATCAGAGCATTTTTCACAGTCTCCGCTCCGGACTCTTTGGCAAAATTCTCCACAATGCTTCTCCAAACTCCAGCAATTGCAGTAGCAGGAAGATAAGGATTTCCGTTCCAGTCTCTTGCCAGTGCGTTGTTTGAAAGCAAATCACGATCTCCGGAATAAATAGCAAGAGGTGATGCGGTTTCTACGGCAATTCTAGCCAATACAATTACACTCATTTTTTATTTCTCCTATTTGCCGTAACTGTCTTCCATTTCGGTCGCACGCTTTTTGATGGTATCAAGTTTAGACAGATCATATCTCCGGAGTACATCAAACATACTTTCAAGAGTACGGTCACTGCAGCCTTTAATCAGTTCAAGAAATTCTTTCGCAAAACTTGTATTGGTTTTATTCTTATACGAGAAATGAATATCCCATGTATTGCTACTCGAATCACGCTGACGCTCATCCGCTAGCTTTTCTTCAATCTTCTTATATACATCCGTTCCGGCGGAAACAATATCAAGAAGAATTCCCCACTGACTGTTTGTAGGTCCCAGTTCTACCCCGCTGACCGGACGGCCGTACTGGTCCGTATCAAGCAGTGAATTGCTGTTTCTTGCAAACGTATATAAATCCAAAATTTTCAGCAGCAGACTTCCAGCAGATCTATCGGCAACCTGCCATGCCTCCATATCCTTGCTCTTTCTGTCAATATAACCGGTAAGATACCCGTACTCCTTATCGAATCTGCAGCAAACGGTCTTGTCATAACAGTCTAAAGCACCGGCATCTGCGATCTTCAAATCAGTATATAAACTGTCACTGATCATTTCAGAATTGATCCATGAAGGATTGACCATTACCCTGCCGAGACCCTGGTGACGTGAAAGACCCACACCATCCCTGGCTATCTTCTCAAGTTGTGCCGCATCAAGAGGACTGCCAAGATCAAAGCAAATGACGCTGCCTCTCTTAATCAGGCATTTTTCACTGTCGTATCCGTTGCGCTTACGATTGAAGTAACGGATCCTGCCCGTTCTTATAAAGGATTTTTCAGGGTTGTACTTAATATCACAGGTACAATCAAGCCAGAGATTGCTTCCCTGCGGAACAAAGGTGCCGGCAGCGGTTTCAAGATCTACAAATTCCACATCGCTCAGACACCAAAGGTAAAGTCGTCTATCATTTCCTTCAGCAGGAGAAGGTTTAAGCAGAATTTTTTCTATTGCGGGGATCCTGTCGGCAGGAATCAAAGAAAGTTTCACTCTTCCGAATTCACTTGAGCGGCACTTACCTATTCGCACCGTGGAATTAAGAAATTTCTCCATGTCATCTTTAGGAATAGTCCCGTCAGGTATATCCACATACCCCCAGAACCTGGTTCCGGAATCTATGAAATTCAAAGTAAACAGTTTACTTTCAGCTGCTGTCTGGGAATCAGGATCGATGGCGGTTTTGGTTGCGGAATGTCTTACCACTGAAAACCTGCCGCCGCTGCTGTTAAGATAACCGGATCTCACCTGCTTCAGTTGGACCTTTCCTGGTACTGACTTGACGAGATTTATGTAATCCGTGTCATCCTCATCTGCTCCCTTTTCATAATGGAGACAGCTCGGAGCAGGAAACACGGCGTGGAGACCGTCATTTTCCTCAAGCGGAAGACAGTTTGAAAACACAGCTTCATTGTTCTGAAAAACCCTGTCAAGAATCTTTTCGTTACCAGATCCTTCACTGTAAAGACGGCACGCCAGAGCACCTGAAACAGCGCTTCCGGGAATGTAATCAAGACAGATCTGACTGTATTCACTGCTGTGATTTGAACTTATTGAAATAGAATCCTTAAGCTCCGCTATGTAATAATACCTGTCTGACATTTATTCCTCCTTCATATTCCAAAGACAGCGTCCGAATCCGCGGCGACGCTTTCCTCCAATTTCGGTAACAAGCCCTGCAACTGCATCAAAGAGTCCGACAATCTCAGCAAAGTCCTGTTCTGTCAGAATACAGCCCGAATCTTCCCGTTTCTCCAGGGGATCAACTGTTACCTCCGCATGAAGATGCAATGGAATAACAGCCTCAACAGTTCTAAGACTTTTTTCAGAAGCTGTTCCCGTATCGCGATCTATCTTTGTACTCTGGACAGTAGTGAACAGCATTTCCGTTCTGTCACCTTTTGACTTATATTCACCTTTTTGATCATGTGTACCTTCACAAATCCGATCCTTGATACACTCCGGAAATTCGGCATTGGAAAAATGAATCAGGCCCTCCGCATGAAGTTCATCCTCAAGGAAACCTTCCTTTGTGCCATCATGACCGAAAATCATCTGAATTAATTTTTCAAGAAAGTCAAATCTGCCATCCCCGGTATGATTGAATCTGTCAAACCAGCCTGAACGCCCGGCCTGGCGAAAGGCCTCACGAAACACACCTTTGAGAGATTTTCCTGGAACGTATGGAAACCCTCTGGGATCACGCTGTGTAAGAAGATCGCTGTATGCTCCAGCTTCAGAACCTGTACCTATAAACCAGTATCCAAGAAAGTTCACGGACAAATCATATTTCTTTAGTGATTCCCTCATTATTATTCATCCTCCATGTCATCATCTTCTTCCTCAGACCAGTTGGCATAATTACCGCTTTCGCTATCACGATCATACTTACCATTGATAAAATGGTGAGCCACAATAAGATCACCAAAAATACAAATTTTCTTTTTATCATCAGCGTCTTTTTTGTTGTCATCACTCTCTGCTATCCCGCAGCTTCTGATGAATTTTCTGATATAGTTGTCATTACCCTCAGTTGAACAATTAAGACGATCCCAGGCATATACAATCTTGTCTGTAAGAGACATAATCGCCTTCATACCACTTAATGAGTCATCACTTTCAGAAGCATTGTGCATCAAAGTGAGCTCACGTCTGTACTCTGAGCATGCTCCGCTCATTATGTGTCCTGTTATGCGGCGCATTCTCCCCATAATTTTTGAAAGTTTCTTCGAATCATGATCCTTCTCTGTCATTGTTTCGGTTACAGAATCACTGATATCCTCGAGAGTAAGAACCCTGTTGTAGTACGGAGTATCTTTGAATTCATCATTATTCACAAAATAAACCCCGCTGCCGACACATATCTTTGAACCGTCATCAGACAGGCTTGTCGTACGGCTGTTCTTGATCAGATTTTTAACGTTACCTGTTTCTGCTGCTGACATTCTAAACACTGCAACAGCGGAATAAAGGCGGTTGTTGCAAATTTCCCCTTTCTTATTTTCTCCGTAGAAAGCCTTGAGAAAATTCCTTTCTCCATTTTTATAGATTTTTTGAAGATCAGGCTTATGTTTGGTCAGGCTCTTTGCCATCTCGGCAAGTCCCTCCACCAGGCGCAGACTGTTAAAGAAAGGATGACTCTTCTTATTGAAAAGAATACCGCCGCTTGCTGTCAAATAAGCCGGAAGTTCTGCCTTTTCTATAGCTTTCTTCAAATTTTCGTCTTTACTAATCTGTTTTTCAGACTCGCTGCGGAACTCACGGCAGAAATCAATTACAAAATCATATGCATAGCACGGCTCCATGAGCAGTGTGACATCATCTCCTCCGATTACAAGAGGTCGATAGAAAGGTATCATATCCCTTTCGGCTGCCTTTCTCAGAATTGGAACCATTGCCTTCTGAACGGCACTGACTGTAACATGCTCCAGCATTCCTGAAAACTTACGCATCTGTTTTGTGTAATCATCTGCAGTTTTTCCCTTGAGAGCGTCCTTCAGAGCCATCAAAATCTGTCCCATGCCGTTGCCGTCAAGATGAATAAGGGCAATATCATTGTAAACCTTAGATTCACTCATGAATGCGAAATTTTTGATAAGTTCTTCAGACAGCGAATCCTTTTCACCGCTTGAGCTGTCAATCGTCTTACTGTAAAGCTTTAACTTCAGATCTCTGGCATTCTGGATCTGGGACATACATACCGAGCACAAATCCTGATACTCACCCTTGCGGCTTCCTACAGCAGGAGAACCGGTGCGGGGAGTCGACTGAGCGATAGCTCCCGCACAAGGAAACACTTTCTGACACCTGTTATTACCAACCTGAAGTTCTTTAAATGCCTTATCCAGCAAAGAGTGAAAATCAGAATCACCCTCAACCAGAACATCATTAAACACCATTTCAGGAAATGCGCTCTGAAAATACAGAAGCCAGAAGGAGCGCAGCCTTTCAAGCAAGCCTACATTTGAGCTCCAGCAGTAGAAGGATCCACCCTTGGCACGAAAAAAACGGATAATATCGGCTGATGATGAATTTTTCGAAGATATCAAATCAGACTTGTCCAGCAGTCCTGCTATTCTCATCACCTCGCAAAGTCTGCTGGATTCGTTATCATCAATCAGATTAGACAGCGCATCGCTGACCTCCACAACATTCTTCAATCTTCCTGAACGACCCAGATACGACTGAATTGATTTTGCTTCAAAGAGATAAATTCCCGTCACTATTTATCCTCCCTTAAGGATTGCGGTTTTAAAATTTGTTTACTCACAAAGAAGTAAAAAAAAATCTGCTGATTATTTAATCATGCGTACATTATCAAGCAATTTAAATAATATTCTTGCGACAAAGAGTCCAAAATTATTTATTTATCAGTAAAACATGTTATTTTTTGGACACAATTCACAAAAAAGGCCAGATCCGCAAAACAGAAGCAACAGCTTACAAAAATAAATATAAATTATTATATAAGTAATAATTTTGTAGCTATAGCAGGTAATAACAATCTATATCATTCGGATAACATATTGAAAATAAACAAATTATTCAATTTGGCATGAATATTGTCATAAAAAATACTAAAAAATCTGCTGCAAAATCAAACTGATTTATGGCTGGATCCGCAGCGGATTAGATGCATTTATGAGTTCATCTCAGATTCGTATGTACGGATAACATTATGCACCGAAGCTTAAAACCGGAAGACCTGGCTGTTATGAGCGAATAACAGGAAAACAGCAGATAAAAAAATATTTTCAATTTGGAGATGGAGATTACTGATATGCATACCCCTTACCGCATACCGCAATGGCTCGACAGCTTTATCTTTGATTCTCTTGAAGCTCGGATCAACTATGATCACTGCAGGGTCATGAACAATCTTGAGAACTCTCATCTGGACAATCTCAATTATCTGGGGACATACTTTCCCAGAACTTATACCGAAATCAAAACAGTGATGAATAAACTGTCCAGAGAAACAGACTATTTTGATCACCAAGATATCAGATTCAAGAGGGGTTTTCGCATTCTATCAGTTGGCTGCGGCACGGGAGGTGATGTAGTAAGCATGATCGACAGCATAAGCGAAATAACAGGCTGTCAGATCTTCTCTGTAACACTGATTGACGGAAACATAGATGCTCTTGAAATATGCCAGGAAATAATCAGTATGCAGGGATCAGTAAAAGGACTGAGAATCCAGACTGAAATTATTAATCGCTAGTTCCCGATAATTTTGAGAGTGTAATATCAAGTGTGTAAGTGATCGTTAATAAACTTACGCACTTTATTTTTTTGAGATAGTGCGATAAGTATTAGTGAGGATAAAAATATTATGGATAACACACTTATGGCACCAAGAAAGAAACGCAATGAGTTTGGCATGGCTATTGCCAAATCAATTTTGGAAAATTATCAGCCTAAAACCGTGGCAGAAATGCAGGATGCTCTTAAGGATATATTCGGACCGATGTTCGAGGCCATGCTTCAGGGAGAAATGGATTCGCACCTTGGTTATACAGCCAATGATCATGGAGTTAAGGAAACTGATAATCGAAGAAATGGTTACACTCACAAGAAACTGAGCACCTCTATGGGAGAAGTTGAAATTAATGCTCCCCGTGATAGAAACGGTTCATTTGAACCACGGATCATACCTAAGCGTTCCAGGGATGTCAGTGGTATAGAAGACAAGGTTCTTACCATGTACGCCAAAGGAATGAGTCAGAGAGATATAGCGGAAACCATTGAGGAGATTTATGGTTTTGACATATCTCACGATACCATATCCAAAATAACAGATCGCATCATAGATACGGCAAAGGAATGGCAAAATCGTCCACTCAAAAAGTTTTATACTTTTGTTTTCGTTGACTGTCTGTATGTTAATATCCGAAGGGAAATGGAAACCAAAAGCTGCGCCGTGTACGTTGTATTAGGTTACGATATAAATGGCATAAAAGATATTCTTGGAATCTGGATTGGCGAATCAGAAGGAAAACACTATTGGATGCAAATCTTTGATGAAATCAAGAATCGTGGCGTTGAGGATATTCTGTTTATCAGTATGGACGGTGTATCAGGACTTGAAGAAGGTGCTAAATCCATATTTGGAAATGTGGTGGTTCAAAGATGTATTGTGCACATGATTAGAAACTCAATTAAATACATCCCGTCCAAGGACTACAAGGCATTTACAGCCCAGCTAAAGAGAGTATACACAGCTATAAATTTAAAGACTGCTGAAGCTGAATTTGAGCACCTTAAACAGAATTGGAGCAAATATCCAGGAGCTTTGGATGTATGGAAAAGGAACTGGACTCACGTGGCTCAGCTGTTTAACTACAGCAGTGCCGTGCGCAAGGTAATGTATACCACCAATGCTATAGAATCAGTAAACTCCAGCTTTAGAAAGGTTACAAAAAAGGGAGCATTCCCAAGCGAAGATGCGGTTATGAAGGTTTTATATCTTCGAATAACAGAGCTTTATAAAAAATGGAATGAACGCCCTGTACAAAACTGGGCAATGGTACGTAACCAGCTGGCAATGAATGACAATATTCAATCCAGAATATTGAAATACGAAGCTTGTTAAGATTCGTCATAAAAGCAGTAATTACAGCTAATATTTCTTTTTAACAGACTATTTTAATAGGCTGTCGGAGGGGAATTGTCCCGGGTAGCTGTAATTATGCTTAAAACGGAATCCCATACGTCTGGCGAGTCGCTTTCAGGAGAGCTTATCTCGTAGCATCAGTATTGTACGTACGGGATGGTCGGAAGGCCAAAATTTAACATGAGAAAAATTATATTTTTTCTGTTAAAAAGAGGAACTTACACATTTAGCTTGACACACTCGAATGGATGTGCTTTCCTTTAGGTTCCGCCAAATCAGGAGAGTAGATCGTAATTCTGTGTTACTTCAGAGCGCTGAATGATTTTTCTTCTTTTTTCACGAAAAAAATCAGCACAGAAAGGAAGCCGCTGCAGTGTGTTTGGATGATGTCAGCATACCGGCGGCTTTGACGTCTGTTTCTTCAATGCTACTTTTTTGATGAAAATCCACCCATGATGATTGCAAATCATGATGCTTTTAATGTCTCTATGTCATAGACCTCCCGCGTTGTCCAAAACCTGCTTACGAAAATTTTTTTTATCGCTTGTTTTTGTTCCAGAATTTTGTCCACATCACCGAGTGAACGCAATTCCGTGTAACCCTGTTAAACTCCACTTGATAAAATTATCTTATATGTTATGCATAATGTTAATAAAGTAATGTATGGCCATACAGGCACGTAACTCCGTATGTCTGTTTTACTCTCGGTGCTTACAATCAATCATCAGCTTTAACGAACTTTTCCACTACACCAGCGCCATATTTTGCAACGGACGTTCTTCGCAACATGAAAATCTATTCGATTTTCTTTTCAAATCGGAACATTTCATCATCCGCACCGTCATGAGCATTCTCGCTGTCGCAACCATGATGATGACTGTTAAAAAATTCTACAATATGAAAACCGCACTTATTAACGTAGAAATGAATATTGCGCTTTTCGAAATACGGAGTCGCCGTTTCCCATAATTTTACCTCCGGATGCATCCGTTCAACCTCACTCCATGCAGCGTATCCGATTCCTTTGCCGTGTTCTTCAGGAGAAACAAACAAAAGTAAAAGTTCTCCTTTGAACCCTTCAGTTTTAATTACCAGACCACCCACGATCCGTTCTTTACAAATGATTCTGTAGGCTGCTCCGCTTCTGATTGCACTCACAATGCATTTTTTTGAAATTATTTCACCATTCTCATCAGTATGATCGCAGCATACTTCAAATTCTTCCAATGCACCGTACCGGAACGCCTCCTGATTATCCCTCACAAACTGTTCCGTATCATTATCCGTTAAAGGTACCAGTTTTATTTCATCCACGTTATTTTTCCAATCCGTACGACCAACTACATGCTAGCAAAAATTACCGTCAGACAACAATAATTTCAGGTCACTGCAAATTCCGATTGAAACAGCCGAACTTTGCCTCGGAGTATGCCCTCAGTAAAAATTTCAGAGTTAACCATACGGACACAAGTCCTTAAGTATCAATAGATTAGAGGATAATATGCTAATTCTGAACTCTTGCAAATAATTATTCAATGTCGATGAGTTCTGCATATTTGGAATAAATCATCCTGAATATTTCCAGCTTGATTTTGTAAAGAGCAAAAAAAAACACCGGTTAATCCGTAAGCCGGATCCGGTGTAATCATAGTGAACTCACGCACATTTTTCGTTTTACTTATTCAGAATGCACGCGTAATATTTAAAATTATGCCTTCGCAAACTTCTCCATGAAGGCTACAAGCGACTTAACACCTTCCATAGGCATTGCATTGTAAATTGAAGCCCGCATACCGCCAAGAATACGGTGCCCCTTCAGAGATGTCAGCCCCGCAGCCTTTGCTTCGGCAAGGAACTTATCATTCAGACTTTCATCCTTAAGGAAGAAAGGAACATTCATACGGGAACGGAATTCAGGAGCCACTGCCGTACGGTAGAAATCAGAGCTGTCGAGAAACCCGTAAAGGTAATCAGCCTTTGCCCTGTTCAGCTTTCCCATTTCTTCAAGACCGCCGAGATCCTTGAGCCACTTGAACACCAGACCGGCCATATACCAGCAGAATGTAGGAGGAGTGTTGAACATAGACTCCTTGTCGGTCATAATTTTATAGTCAAAAATGCTAGGACAGCACTTCATTGCTCTGCCAACCAGATCATTTCTTACTATAACAATAGTCAGTCCGGCAGGAGCAACATTCTTCTGAGCACCGGCATACAGCAGTCCATAGCGGCTGACATCCACAGGCTTGGAAAGGAAATTGGATGAAACATCAGCAACAAGAAGCTTTCCGCCTGCATCAGGGATCTCAGGAAATTCCACACCGCATACAGTCTCATTGTCACAATAGTAAACATAATCAACATCATCACGGAATGTTAAATCGGTTTTAACCCGGATAAGTCCGTCTTCACTGCGGTAATCAGCCTTGACGGCTCTTGCATCACCGTAGCGCTGAGCTTCAGTGCATGCATCCTCGGACCAGTTTCCGGTAGTGATATAATCAGCCTTTCCGCTGCCTACCATAAGATTCATAGGAACAGCCGCAAACTGACCGCGTCCGCCGCCCTGCATGAAAAGAATGCTGTAGTTGTCAGGTACCTTAAGAAGTTCTCTGAGATCCTTCTCAGCTTCCCTGGCAACAGCAATATAATCCTTGGAGCGGTGTGATATTTCAATAATTGAAGATCCTATACCCTTGTAATCAAGGAATTCACTCTGTGCCTGCTGCATGACTTCAAGCGGCATCATGGACGGTCCGGCACTGAAATTATAAACTCTAGACATAAATATCTCCGATCTAAAAACTATTTATTCTTTATCCGACTGCGGGGTTGCTTCACTGTCTGAAGAAGATCCTTCAGCATCAGCCGCGTCTGTCACGGCGGCCTGTGACGTCTCCTCCGCATTTTCAGCAGCCGCAGCTCTTTCGCCTTCCGGAATTATAGCTGCAGGAATACGCTGAAGAGCAGTTATATACGCACCCTCAGGCAGACGCATAATATTAACACCCATGGCACGGCGGCTTACTATTCTCACATCAGAAGCATCGATTCTGAGCATCATTCCTGTATTGGTGCTGAGAATCAGCTGATCGCCGTCTTCAACCTGTGTTGCACCCACAATACCCACATCTCCGTTGGCCGGTCCGTATACAACACCAAGACCGCCTCTTGCCGGTCTGATAGGTATGTCATCAATGGCTGTGCGACGGCCCTTGCAGTTATCTGATATTGAGAAAATATATGAACTGTCGCTGGAAGGCACCACCATTGATACAACGCGATCTTCATTTCTGAGTCTGATACCCTTGACACCGGTTGCTGTTCTGCTCAAAGGTCTGATGAGATCATCACTTGCATCACCTTCAGAGCCTGAAGCCGCAGTTTCGTCCTGCTCATCCGCAGCATTCAGATCCTGGGAGACATCGATATTATCTGCCTCCTCCAGTTCTTCAGAATTAAACTCCTGCTCCTCTGTCATATCTGCATTATCGGCGTGACGCAGTTTCATCTCCTCGATTTTTTCTTTACCCAGAGACTTGGATTCATTAAATCTGAGTACTCTTCCCATAGCGGTAAAGATCATAATATCATCACGTCCGGTTGTAATGCATGCCGAAACAAGTTCGTCACCGGAACGAAGATTAAGACCCTTCTTACCCTTTGAATTGATATTCATGTATTCTCTCAGGTAAGTTCTCTTAAGAATACCGTTCTTGGTAATGGTAACCATGAAATGACTGTCGTCATAGGACTTGACCGGAATAATCTCCATGATCTGTTCACCGTCCTCAAGATTGACCATATTGATAATCGGACGGCCGCGGCTGTTTCCGCTGCTTACCTCAGGAAGCTGGTAGACCTTGATGCAGAACACCTTGCCGAGAGAAGTGAAAATCATAAGATCATCATGGGTATTGGCTATGCGCATAAGACGGTTGAAATCGTCATCCTTAGGCTTGGCCGCAAGTCTTCCCTTTCCTCCGCGGCGGGCAATACCGTAATCAACAAGCTTCTGATACTTGACATAACCCTGGGTCGAAAGAGAAATAATGACCTCGTCAGGCGGAACCAGATCCTCCACCGTGATTTCACTCTCGCAGTCAACAATCTCCGTGCGGCGGCTGTCACCGTAGTTCTGCTTAATTTCGATAAGCTCCTCATAGATAATCTCATGAAGGCGCTCCACCGAATTAAGAATCTCAAGATAACCGGCAATAGAGGTATACAGCTGGGAGTACTCGTCAACAACCTCATTCTTGGCAATTTTAACCAGCTGTGCAAGACGCATATCAAGGATCCTGTCAGTCTGGGTTTCTGTAAGATAATATTTTCCGTCCCTGTATCCAAACTCTTCATCAATGTATAGCGGACGGCAGGCATTGCCGAACCTGGCAAGAAGATCTGCACACGCATTGGCAGTCCACGGTCTTCCCATAAGAGAAGTCTTTGCGCTGGCTCTATCCTCGCTGCTTCTGATAATTCTGACAATCTCATCCATGTTGTCCAGAGCAACAAGCAAAGCCTCGAGAATATGGGCGCGATCCCTTGCCTGCGAAAGAAGAAATGCTGTTCTTCGTGTAACAACCTCTCTCCTGTGATTCAGGAAACACTCAAGCGCCTGCTTCAGATTCAGAGTCTTTGGTACGCCGTCGACAATAGCAACCATATTTATGCTGAATACCGACTGCAGAGAGGATCGTTTGAACAGATGATTGAGAACAACCTGAGGGAACGCTCCCTTTTTAAGTTCAATCTCAACGCGGATATTCTTGTCAGATACATCAGTAATGGAAGAGATGCCTTCAATCTTCTTATCAAGAACAAGAGAAGCAATCTGCTTGACCATCTCAGCCTTGTTGACGTTATAAGGTATCTCTGTGACAACAATCGTATTGCGTCCGGATGAATCTGTTTCAATCTCGCAGCGGCTGCGGACAACAGCTCTGCCCTTGCCGGTATGATATGCAGCCCTAAGACCCTCTCGGCCGTATATAACAGCGCCGGTAGGAAAATCCGGAGCCGGAATATACTTCATGAGCTCGTCAATGGTAATATCAGGATTTTTCAAAAGAGCAACGGAAGCATCGATACATTCCGAAATATTGTGGGTAGGAATGTTGGTTGCCAGACCCACTGCAATGCCGGATGAACCGTTTACAAGCAGATTCGGGATCCTGGTCGGAAGGACATAATCGGGAATATCCAGTGTACTGTCAAAGTTCTTCTTTAAATCAACCGTCTCCTTATCCAGATCTGCCAGAATTTCATCAGAAATTTTCTGAAGTTTGACTTCGGTGTAACGCATTGCAGCAGCACTGTCTCCGTCAATGCTGCCGAAATTTCCCTGTCCAAAAATCAGCGGGTAGCGAAGAGAGAAAGGCTGTGCCATGCGAACCATTGTCTCATAAACAGCTGAATCTCCGTGAGGATGATATTTACCGATGACTTCACCAACTACACGTGCTGATTTAACAGTGGCTGTCTTTCTGCCGTTCTGAAAAAAATGCAGATGAAGCGTATGCATCGCATAAAGAATGCGGCGATGAACCGGCTTGAGACCGTCTCTTGCATCGGGGAGTGCTCGATCCACGATAACATCCATCGCATAATCAAGATAGGATCTGCGTAACTCGTCGGATATGTCTACTTTTTTAATTTCCATTTATACTTACACCGAAACAATCGTTTTTTTTTTAGCAACAATAACCTTGAAATTATACCATTTTTCCAGGGTCTAAAGAATTAAAGTTTAGTGCAGACTTTCTTAGAAGAACAAAGACTGCCGGTCTGCATGACCGATCATTTGCAGCTGACTCTCATCAGAAACTCTCTGAGACGCTGATTGCGGGGGTTATCAAAAACCTGTTCCGGAGTTCCGTCCTCCTGAATATTTCTGTCATGCACGAAAAAGACCCTGGATGAAGCATTCCTTGCAAACTTCATCTCATGAGTGACGAGCATCATGGTCATACCGCTGTCCGCAAGCTCCCTGACCAGTGAAAGCACCTCATAGACCATTTCAGGATCCAGAGCGCTGGTAGGCTCATCAAAAAGAATGATTTCCGGATTCATTGCCATAGTGCGGACAATGGCAACTCTCTGCTTCTGTCCTCCGGAAAGCTGGGACGGATATTTATCAGCCTGCTCCCTAAGTCCGATGCGATCGAGCATACCGGTCGCCCAGTCATCCGCCTCCTCCTTTGACATAATTCCGTGAAGAACCGGTGCCATCGTTATATTCCTGCGCACTGTCAGGTTGTTGAAAAGATTAAACTGCTGAAAGACCATGCCGATTTTAGGAATAATTTTCGAAATCTCCTTCCGGGAAGCCTGAGTCAGATCCTTATCATGAAACCAGATATGACCGCCGGTTGGAGCTTCAAGCAGATTGAGAGTTCTTATAAGAGTCGATTTACCGCAGCCTGAAGGACCGATAATCGCAATAACCTCCCCCTTTTTCACGGTAAAGGAGACATTGGAAAGAATTTCATGCTTTCCGAAGCTTTTGCAGAGATTATCCACCTTAAGAACAATCTCTCCTGAAATTTCACGGTTAACGCTCATTTTTCTTAAGTCTCCTTTCCAGAACTGAAACACCGTACGACATAATCCCGATAATGCACAGATAAATCAATGCAACCGCCATAAGCGGCATGAAAGCCTCATAGGTCAGACTGCGAATAATCACACCACCCCTGGTCAGATCTATCAGTCCGATATAACCGCTGATAGACGTCTCTTTAAGAAGAGAAATACCCTCATTGGCAAGAGCCGGGAGTACGTTTTTGAGAGCCTGCGGCATTATGATGTATCTGTAAATGGATCTGTCGCTCAAACCAAGACTTTTTCCGGCTTCAAACTGGCCCGGATCTACGGCATTGATTCCGGCCCTTATAATTTCCGCGGTATACGCCATGGAATTCAGTCCGAAAGCGGCAACAGCCACAAGAATTTTACTCACATCAACAGAGGCGAAAATGACGTAATAAATTATGAGAAGCTGAATCATCACCGGCGTTCCTCTGACAATATTGATATAGAGTCTGACGATGAAATTAAGCAGTCCCAGTCTTCCTGTGCGATGGTGAACAACTCGCACAACTGCAAGGAGAAATCCGCCTGTAATACCTATTAGAGTTGAAAAAAACGCCACAATCAGAGTGATTCCAAGACCGCCTGCCAGATACTTCCAGCGTTCCTGCTCTATAAAATTTGCATGAAACTTTTCGCTGAAGCTCAAACCTGATCCATGCTCGCCGTCTTTTCTGACAACTATTGAAATTCCTGAATCGATCAGAGGCAGAGTAAAATTAATAAATTTCTTTCGCTCTTCCGTTTCTGAAAAACCAGAAAAGCTGAAATCAGCCTTTCCTGATGACACGGCGTTGATAATGGAGTCAAATTCAATATCATCAATCTTTAGTTTTTTCCCCATAATGTCAGCAACAGCATATGCAAGTTCAATTTCAAACCCTCGCATTCTGTTGCCGTCATAGTACTCATACGGAGGGAACTGGGCATTTGTGGCCATGACAATGGTTTCAGAGCCGTTCTGCTCCGGAATATAGTGGTAATCACCGCTTTTAAAAATGTAGGTTTCCTTCAGTTTGTCAATGATCCCGCGCTCCTGTGCGGTTTTAAGAGCATCGTTTATCTTTTGAAGAAGCTCCTGGTTTTGAAGGGCGACAATGCCAGCATAACGCTCCCTTGCAAACTCATAATCAAGAATTTCAAGCTCTGGACTCTGGCTGACAAACTCCTTTGCCGGCATTTCATCCACCACTACAAGATCCAGTTTATTCTGTCTAAGAGCTGTTACTGCATCAGGACTTGTATTAAACCGCTCAATCATGCCCTCGGCGGACTTTGATTTAAAAAGTTCAGTAACTCCCGTATCAGAGGTGGTTCCAACCTGAACACCGACACGGCATGTGTGAATGGTTTCAAGTGAAGAGGCGTCACATCCCGTGTCCTTTCCGCCGCATCCCGAAAGACAGCCTGAACAGAAAACAAGAATAAATACGGCACTCAGCCGTCTCAAGGCTGCAGCCAAACTTTCTGCTGTCATAAAAAATCCTGATAAAAACAAAACAAAAAGAAAATATTCAGCGATAGACCGGTTACCTAAATTCACCGGAGGAGTCAGGTGCATTCATCCGTGATCAGCAAATTTTTATGAACCTGGATGTATTCAGGTTCCGGCACATATAATGACCTTTTGCTGTTCAAACTGTACTTCAGACTCCGTTTTAACTCTGGAAGTTTTAAGTCTAAAAAATACATATCCCATCTATCAACAAGTCCGCACAGATTTCTCTGTCCGGACTGTGCTCTTTTCCGGCATGACAGTCATTAGGAAAATGAAGTCATGCGGAGCGTTTCATGTATAAAGACTAGTCACTGCTGCCAAGCTGCTGTCTTTCACCCTCAACAGTTCTGCTGTTTGGCGCCCTGAGATAGTTGGCCTGCATATTGTTGTCTATATCGCGGTTTACCATATTGGCAACGCATGAATCCGACCAGACGTTAAGGGATGTTTCAAGCATATCAATAACAGCATAAATCGGCAGGATGAGACCCATGAGCATGACAGGAATATCCATTGAGGCAAGAAGGCTCATTGAAAGGAAGAAGCATCCCATAGGAACACCGGCATTGCCGATTGCAGCAATTGTAGCTATGAATATCCAGGCAATCATGGTTCCGGCAGTTACATCCATACCTGCATTCTGCATAAGATATATCACGGTGATAAAAATAAAGGCGGCGCATCCGTTCATGTTTATGGTTGTACAGATAGGAAGCACAAAACGGCTTACATAAAAGCGCACTCCGCAGTTGTTTTCTGCACATTTCATAGTAACAGGAAGAGTTGCTGCCGATGACTTGGAAAAGAAGGCAACGGTAAGAGCTGTAAGCATTCCCCGGAAAACCCTGAACGGATTAAGTCTCTTGAATGCCAGAAACAGAGGGAGAACAATAAACATCTGCACCAGATTTGCGGTGATTACCGTGGCAAAGTAGCCGCCGAGACCCTTGAGATCAACTCCGGTCTTGAATTCAGCTATGCACTGAGTGATAAAGCCGAAAATTCCGAGAGGAAGGATTTTGATCAGCCAGGAGACCATCACAAAGAAAATCTGCTGAAGACCGTTGAAGAAATTCATGACAGTCTCGCGCTGCTTGCCTTCCTTGAGATGGTTGATGGCAACTCCGAACATAACTGCTATAAACAGCACGGACAGAACCTTGCCCTCAAGAAACGGTCCGAATATGTTGTCAGGAAAGGTGGATATAAGATTGTCGATGTATGAGACATTACCGCTGCCGGTACCGGCCACGTTATCAAGATTCATTTCGGAATCAGTAACTGTGTAGGCGGACGGAGAAAATATCTTAAACAGAAGTGCCGCAACTCCGGCAGCTGCAAGAGTGGTCGAGAAGGTGTAGAAAAGCACTCTCTTAAGCATAAGTCTGTTACCGCCGCCTCCTGTTGCAGAGGCTATTGTGCAGATAATTGAAACTGCAATAATAGGTATTGCGATAAACTTAAAAAGACGAATAAACACCAGAGAAATAACATCTGCACAGTAAACTGTATGATCATTGCCGTACAGTCCGTTAAGCACGCCGAAGATTATAGCCAGAGAATAGATGCAGATAAGCTTGATCCGCTTATTCAGTCTGATCTCCTCCTGGTTATCAATGTCACTCATAAAATCAATTCCTCACAAGATCATATAATTAAAAAAGACCGCCGTCTGAAACGATGCGAAATCTGTGTCAAAATTATATCACAGGCCACGGGATAAAAACCTAAACCGTCAGTCTGCGAAACTGTAAAAACTTAAAAAAGGATGGTTAACAGTTTGAAACCGAAGAACTTATGCAAAAAAGCACGGAAAAGATAAGCTTTTAATGTTTGTTTTCTGAAACTGACGGTACATGCGGGCTCAGCGGTTATCCTTCAAAAAAAAGGATCGCATATGCGATCCATCCGGAATACTGCAGCATACCTCATTTTCCGTTCCGCCGATCATAAAACGATCAGCATCCTTCAAGAATACTTTCACCAATGGTGCACTGACCGAACTTTACAGTAAGCTGCGTCAGATACTCATCCTTTGAATTTGTCTGCACAAACCAGTCGTTATTAAGAAACAGCTGCTTGTATTTCTTGCCGTCCGGGAAATCATTTATAAATGCATCATTAACGACAAATTTAAGGGAAAGATCCAGTGAGTCCTTAACATCTTTTTTACCCGGAACGAACTTGATTTCACTGCCCTTCTCAATTTTAAGGACACCTCTGTTGTCCTTTGACACAAGCATCAGTCTGTCAATAGCAATAACCGAGTTGTTGCGTCTGAGGTTTTCCAAAATGCCGAAATTAAATTTTCCGGCGTTATCGTCAAGATGCACCAGATTGTACAGCAGAGAACTGAAATCAACCCAGAAACTCTGATCCGCATTGGAAACCTTGAATGAAAAAGTGTTGTTTTCCGTTTTAAAATCGTTGGACCATTCAGGATTTGCATGCTCGAAACTCTTGATCCCCATCGAAACATCAATGTTTGAAAGATTTCCCGTCGACTCGGTGCTGAATGATATCTTGGCGTTATCCATCATAATCTTCTCACCGGATGAGACGTTCTTGGATTCATATTTATTGATTGACAGCCCCCGGGTATCAACACGAAAAACCCCTGGATCCGCATATACATCAATATCACCGGACAGGAACTTGATAGACGTATTGAATTTTGTCGCCGGATTGTCATTCATAATCTGGTCAACTTTAACTCCGAAATGAATCCAGCGATCACGGAACGTACCTCTGAAATCACCGCTTATACCGGAAACAGACAGAGTACCGTTATCCCTGGTGGAAGCAAAACTGTTGTTTGAGCCTGACTGGTGATACATTCCTTCATAGCTGTTTTTCAGATAGTTGACCTTCCAGCCGCCGACAATTTCGAGATCCTTGTACTCGCAGTACGGACAAGCTATAAGTTCACCGCTTATGTTTGAAATCATAAACTCGTTTACTTCATAAAGCGGATAAAACGATGTTCTCACCATCAGGGTGAAACCCAGCTTTTTACCCATATATTCAACTTTGTACGACCTTAACTGTGAAAGAAAACCGTTTTCAACAGTCAGCTCCTTAATATTAACATTGCCTCCGGCACTTGAACTGAGGCGTGTTATTACATTGTCCAGATATATGCCGTGCGCATAACTGGAAAAAAAAGCCAGACCGACAAAAGAAAGAATAAGAAAAACAGGAAGAATTAGAAAATATTTAAGATTAGACATAAACGACCAACAGGCTCACTTCAAACTGATTAATTCTATCATAAAGGTCAAAGTCATTTTATTTCAGACTTCAAAATTTTTTGTCTTTTTACCCATGAAGAAAACGCTACAAATCACATATGAAAATTAGGGTGGCAGTATACATCGTAACTGCTGTGATCCCTGCTCCAGACAACATCCCAGCAGTCATCCTCGCTGAATTTTCTCCTGTCCGCAAGAAACCACTCCTCCGTACCGTTTACCTTGGTTACCTTGAGAAGCGCCGCTATGTTTCCGCCCTCGTCAACAGTTATAAGCTCCTGCGGCCTTCCGTTTCTCAGGATCCTTTCTCCACCGCAGAGATGATTCAGCACGCGCTTCATGTAACCAGCTATAAAAATAACATAAAGCATGACAAGAATAACAATAAAGCCCCAGATGCCCTCGGCACTCTGGATCCCCTTCACGTAATGAAGTTCAGGGTTGGATTTCTTATACACAACAGTTATATCCGCTGAAGGATCCTCAAGAAAGGCACTTCCGTTATATGAACTGCTGCCGACCATGTACGTATAGTAAACCTGGTACTTGATTTCATCTCGACATGCATCCGTGCCGCCGGTTCTGCTGGAACCTCCGCGGCAGACATAACTTGAAACCTTATATTTGGATACAAGGTATCCCCTGGTCTCGTCAGAATCCATCATGGTGACGAGAAGATAGTCACTGGCAAAAAAACAGACTACGAAGGTGCATACAGCCAGAAATACCAGAACCACAGGCAGCATCGCCGGCTGATAACCGACATGATAAAGATTATCATTAACTTTGATCCCCTGCTGTCTTAGGCTTTTAAGCGACACCTGATCCTTTTTCATACTAAAAAAACTCCTCCGGACCCGAGCAGAATTTTAGCACAAACCGGACCGATATTATTTCATGAGAATATAAAAACGCCTGAAATTTTCAGTCAGCATGCTAAAAAACAAAGACTGCTGAATATCTGTCTGAACTTCAAAGACGGCTGAGAAACTCAACCTGCCGGCAGCAGTACGCCAAATGCAGGATTGATAAGAGCAAACTGCAGGTCTCCAACAGCAATCAGCTGATTAATCACAATCATTGAGGTTTCTGTACATATGGTACAGTCCTCAATTTTTTTGCAGTAAATCTAATTTACGGTAAGTTGATGATCTGGTACAAAATTAATTTTTTCTAACAATTCTAGATCCTTCTTTCTAGTATTACAAAGTTTCCAAATTTTATCTTGTTTTATCATTCTCATATGACCGGCTTTTAACAAAATATCAAAAGTAGATATATTGCTTTTGCCTAGATTCTTGACTGCTTCATTGAGTTTTGAATGCAACATCCCAGTGATCAACATTATAAAATCGAACCCGTGCTGTATGTAGTAG
>JAEEGG010002389.1_pt1 | contig 48511 bp, 34 predicted proteins | sample 9134161 | NCBI WGS metagenome assembly JAEEGG01 (sample SAMN16246543, study PRJNA631951) | gut metagenome | biome: gut microbiome; feature: rumen; material: CR-attached | host: Bos | place: Iran: Karaj | collected 2018-10
CGAGAGCGAGGCAGAGACCAAGAAGGTGATGGACTGGGCTGGGCTGACCGACCTGCAGAAGTTACGTGCCGCCTCGACGGAAATCCTCTATACCATCCCTCAGCTATATAATATGGTGAACAAAACAGACTTGTTCCTCATGCAGCGCCCCATCGTGGAGGGATATGTTTGCACGAAAAATTTTGACGATGCAACCCGCGAAGGAACCATAGCCGACGTACCCTATATGATTGGCTACACACTGAATGACATGGGTTCCATGGGACCTGGCATTGCTGAATTCTGCAAGGTTCGTCAGGAGAAGGGCGGCAAGGCATGGGCTTACGAGTTTGCCCGCCCACTGCCCGACGACGGCAAGCATCCAGAGATTACCAACCGTCTGAAGGGAGCCTTCCACTCCAGTGACCTGTGGTTTGTATTCAAGAGCCTGAAACATTGCTGGCGCCCCTGGACTCAGGGCGACTGGGACCTCTCCGAGAAGATGTTGACGGCATGGACAAACTTCGCCAAGTATAGCGACCCGAATGGTGAGGGGGAAGGACTGGGATGGAAGCCCTGCACCGCAGAAGCCCCGCAGTTCATGCTGTTCAAGCTTGATGATAAGGACGCAGAAGCCTCTGAAATGGGTGAACCGATACTTCCCGAAAAATAAAAGAATAGAAATAAAAAAACAGATAGTGTAAGGCCATGAAGTCTTCATTAATAAAAGCTTTCTTCTTGACATTCGCCATTGGAGCTTGTGCTCCAATGGTTGCTCAGGAAGAAACCCGCATTCAGAACCCCATGTTGTGGGCCGACGTGCCCGACCCAGACATCATCCGCGTCGGCGACACTTTTTACCTCGTTTCCACCACCATGCACCTCATGCCCGGTGCTCCTGTCATGAAGTCGAAAGACCTCAAGAACTGGGAAACCGTAGGTTACATCTATGACCGGCTGACCGACTCGCCGAAATATGACCTGCTGGAGGGCACCGTCTATGGACGCGGACAATGGGCTACCTCGCTGAAGTATCACAACGGACGCTTCTATGCACTCCTCGCTCCTAATGAACGGGGAGCCATGGGCGACACGTATATCTTTACAGCAGAGAAGGCGGAAGGTCCATGGACCCTTCTGTCACGTATGCGCCACTTCCATGATTGCTCGCTGTTCTTCGACGACGATGGTCGTGTGTATGTAATCTATGGCACTGGGGAGCTCATGGAACTGAAACCTGACCTCTCCGATGTCATCGAGGGTACTCACATGCATATCTTCCAGCGTGAGGCAGACGAGACAGGGCTCTTAGAAGGCAGTCGTGTCATCAAGCATAATGGCAAGTATTATCTGTTGATGATTTCACATGTCTATGCCCCAGGACGCCATCGCCGTGAGGTATGCTACCGGGCAGATGACATTCATGGGCCCTACGAGAAGGCCGTCATCTTGGAAAGTGAGTTTGGCGGATTCTCTTATGAGGCACAGGGAACCATCGTTGATACAGAGGATGGCGACTGGTACGGCATCATCTTCCAGGATCGCGGTGGCGTAGGCCGTGTGCTGACGGTCATGCCATGCCGTTGGATTGACGGCTGGCCGATGCTCGGTGACGAGGACGGCAAAGTGCCGACATTCGTTCGCCCGCTGAAGAGTGGACAACCAGAGACTGCCATCGTCAAAAGCGATGACTTCAATAACGCAAATCTTGGACTGCACTGGCAATGGAACCATAATCCCATTGACGAGGCTTGGAGCCTGACGGAGCGTCCTGGTTTCCTGCGCCTGAAGACCAACCGCGTGGTCAACACGCTCTATCTGGCCCCCAACACGCTGACACAACGCATGGAAGGTCCACAGTGCAGCGGTGCCATCTGCATGGATTTGTCGAAGATGAAAGATGGTGACTGCGCCGGACTGGCAGCTTTCAACAGTGACACAGGAGCACTGACCATCAAGAAAAAAGGCAAAAAGCTCGTCTTAGAAATGAGCGAACAGAAGGTGGAACTCTCCGACCGTGATAAAGAGGTAACAAACGTAGAAGAGAAGGTCATTGAAAGCGTTGAACTGAAACAAAACAAGATATGGCTACGCCTTGATGCCGATTTCCGTCCGAACAGTGGTGGCCGGCACATGGGCGGCAACGACTGTGCCAACTTCTATTATAGTCTTGATGGTGAACAGTGGACAAAGATTGGAACCGAGAACTACCGTCTGAGTTTTGACTGGCGTCGTTTCTTTATGGGACAGAAATTCGCCATTTTCTGTTATGCCACAAAGAAGAAAGGCGGCTACGTGGATGTCGATGCATTTGACTATCGCAAAATCACAGAATCTGACACCCAATATCCTTTCCAAAATCCCAAGTTGTCGAATCAGGAGCGCGTAGAGAACCTGCTGTCGCTACTGACACCCGATGAAAAAGTAGGCTTGATGATGAACAAGTCGGCTTCTATAGATCGTCTAGGCATTCCTTCTTACAACTGGTGGAGTGAGGCTTGTCACGGTGTACGCCAAGGAGGCTACACCGTTTACCCCCAGCCCATTGGTATGGCTGCAGCCTTCAATGCCAAACTGATGTATGACGTATTCTCACAAGTGTCCGACGAGGCCCGTGCCAACTGGAACCGTTCCGACCACAATATTTTCAACGTGCCCCAGGGTGCCACCTACTATCCCGGTAATCCTGAGCTCACCTTCTGGTGCCCGAACGTCAACATCTTCCGTGATCCGCGTTGGGGTCGTGGACAGGAAACCTGTGGAGAGGATCCTTATCTTAATGCGGTATTGGGTGTGCAGACCGTTCTGGGTATGCAGGGGAACGATGACCGTTACTTTAAGACCCATGCCTGTGCTAAACACTACGCTGTACACAGTGGTCCTGAGCCCCTGCGTCACTCCATGAATGTAGAGCCCACGAACCGTGACCTTTGGGAAACCTATCTTCCCGCCTTTAAAGCATTGGTGAAAAAAGGGAATGTACGTGAAGTGATGTGTGCCTATCAGCGCTTTGAAGGAAAACCTTGCTGTACCAGCGACCGTCTGCTTATTGACATCTTGCGCAACAAGTGGGGGTACGACGGTATTGTACTGACTGACTGCGATGCCATCAACAATTTCTATAACAAAGGGCAGCATGAGACGCACAAAGATCCGCTATCTGCTTCCGTTGATGCGGTGCTAAACGGTACCGATTTGGAATGCGGAAAGGTATTTATGTCACTTGCCGATGGTCTGAAGAAGGGGCTAATCAAGGAGAGTGACCTCGATGCTCACCTGCGCAAGACACTTACTGGACGCTTTGAACTGGGAATGTTCGACCCTAGCGAGATGCTTCCTTGGGCAAATCTTGGTCCAGAGGTGATTAGCAGTGAAAAGAATGATGCCCTTGCCACCCAAGCAGCCCGTGAGTCAATGGTTCTGTTGGAAAACAAAGGTGCTGTGCTACCTCTCTCCAAGAGCATCAAGACGCTGGCCGTCATCGGTCCCAATGCCGATGACGTGAATCTGCTTAACGGCAACTATGGCGGTACGCCTACAGAAGCCCACCAGCATTCATTGCTCAGCGGCATCAAGGCTGCTGTGCCTGGCACAAACATCATCTACCAGAAAGCCTGTGAACTCGACGATGAATACACCACCATCCATCACCTGCAGGACTTCAATGGTGGCAAGGGTGCCAAGGTGGAGTTCTTTAATAACAAGGAACTGGCTGGCGAGCCTGCCAAGACAGCGTATTATAATGAGCTGAACTTCTCGACTTTCGGAGCCTGGGGCTTTGCCCAAGGCGTAAACCGCGACACCCTCTCTGTACGTGTCAGCGGTCAGTATGAAGCTACCTTTACAGGCGAGATGAAATACACACTGATGACGGACAATGGCTATGTGCTGAAAGTAAACGGAGAAGTCATAGAGGAAGCACAATCCGGTGGTCGCAGGGGCTTTGGTTTCGGACGGAAGGCCGAGTACAAGTCCTTCCCTGTGGAGAAGGGAAAGACCTACGACATTGTCATCGAATACAAGCATGGAAACGGACAGTTCGCCATGCTACGCGGTGATATCTGCGAACGTAATCTGGTAGATTTCACGAATCTCGCCAACGAGGTAAGGACTGCTGACGCCATCATCATTATCGGCGGCATCTCTGCCCAGATGGAAGGCGAGGGAGGCGACAAGAAAGACATTGAGCTTCCGAAAGTGCAACAGATGCTCGTAAAAGCCATGCACGCGACAGGCAAGCCTGTCATCTTCGTCAACTGTTCTGGATCTGCTATTGCCTTTGGCAGTGTGGAGGGTGAGTACGATGCCCTGCTCCAGGCATGGTATGCAGGACAGGGTGGTGCGAAAGCACTGGCTGAGGTTATTTTCGGAGACTATAACCCTGGTGGAAAATTACCCGTGACATTCTATCGATCGAACGACGACCTGCCTGACTTCCTTGATTACTCCATGAAGAACCGTACGTATCGTTACTTCACGGGTGTACCTCAGTATGCTTTCGGCTATGGTCTGAGCTATACGACCTTCAAAGTAGGATTAGGCAAGTTATCAAAGAACGCTATGAAGAAAGATGGGCGGGTGACACTTACTGTACCTGTGACGAATACTGGCAAGCGCGAGGGAACGGAAACCGTTCAAGTATATGTAAAGGCTCTCGACGATGCAGAAGCTCCCATCAAGGCGCTAAAGGGCTTCCAGAAACTGACACTGAAGCCCGGTGAGACCAAGACTGCCACCATCACACTTGACGGTGAAGCGTTCGAGTATTACGAAGAGAGCATCGACGAACTCGCCGTGAAGTCCGGCCGTTACAAGATTCTCTATGGAACCTCATCGCTCGACAAAGATTTACAAGTACTCAATTTCAAGGTTCTTTAAATTTCTTATATCATGTATAAACAAATCTTTTTCACAACAACATTAGCGATATTGCTGTCAGTCATGACAGCCAAAGCCCAGTCTGTCACCAGTCCCGATGGAGACATCAAAGTAACGCTGGAGCTCACTAATCAGGGAAAACCACAATACAGCGTAAACTACGAAGGACAGGAGATGCTGAGACCTTCGGCCCTCGGCTTGACAACGAATATCGGCGACTATACTCAGGGGCTGACACTCAAGGGAGTTGTTATAAACCCCGTCAGTGACACCTATAGTCTGCGTAACATCAAGCAGAGCCATGTGGCATACCAAGCCAATGAAGCTGTTGCAACCTATGAAAAGGATGGACGGACGGTTATGGACATCATTTTCCGTGTTAGCAACCGCGATGTGGCATTCCGTTACAGGCTCTATCCTAAAAAGGATACACGCGTCTGCGTCGTGGAGAGTGAGGCTTCGAGTTTCGTGCTGCCTGACGGCACAACGACATTCCTCTGTCCGCAGTCGAAGCCGATGGGTGGTTTTGCCCGCACTTCACCCAGTTACGAGACACCTTATACGCTCGACGACGCTATAGGCAAGAATGGCTGGGGCGAGGGCTATACCTTCCCGTGTCTGTTCAAAGTGCCTTCTGCTGCGACAAAATCGCAGCCTACAGAACAGTGGGTGCTCATCAGTGAAACGGGAACCGATGGTGGTTATGTTGGCTGTCGCCTGCTGAACGAACAAGGGGGGCATTATCGTATCGGTTTCCCACAACAGGGAGAACTGAATGGCTTTGGCTCCGTGACTGCCGCCATGTCACTGCCAGGTGAAACTCCTTGGCGTACCATTACCGTCGGTCCGTTGGCAAATATCGTTGAGACCACGGTAGCTTTCGATCTCGTGCAGCCAAAATACAAGGCTTCTCAGGAGTATATATACGGCAAAGGCTCTTGGTCCTGGATTATCGGCATGGACCCCAGCTGTAACTTCGAAGAGCAGAAGCGTTATATCGACTTTTCGGCCGCCATGGGTTGGAAGAGCGTGCTTATTGATGCCTTCTGGGACAAGCAGATAGGTTATGAGAAGATTGCCGAACTGGCTCGCTACGGTAAAACGAAGGGCGTAGGACTTTTCCTGTGGTATAACTCCAACGGCCGTTGGAACGATGCACCGCAGACGCCAATAGGCAAGATGGATAATGCCCGCATCCGCCGTGAAGAAATGAAATGGATGCACGACCAGGGCATCCGTGGCATTAAGGTTGATTTCTTCGGCGGTGACAAACAGCCGATGATGCAACTCTATGAGGACATCCTCGCTGATGCCAACGACTTCGGTCTATTGGTCATTTTCCATGGTTGCACATTGCCTCGTGGCTGGGAGCGGATGTACCCCAATTATGCTGCATCGGAAGCAGTACTGGCATCTGAAAACCTGCATTTCGGACAAGGCGCATGTGATGCTGAGGCCCGCAATGCCGCCACCCACGTCTTTATCCGTAATACTGTCGGTTCGATGGACTTCGGTGGCTCCACACTGAATAAGCGTTACAGTGCAGACAACCAGCATGGTACGGTGCGTAAGACCAGTGATGTGTATGCCTTGGCTACTGCCGTGCTTTTCCAGAGTGCCGTCCAGCATTTTGCCATGGCACCCAACAACCTGACTGATGCTCCTGCCTGGGCTGTTGACTTCATGAAACAGGTACCTACCACATGGGACGAGACTCGTTTCATTGATGGTTATCCTGGAAAATACATCATCATGGCGCGTCGCAGCGGCACACAGTGGTTGGTTGTAGGTATCAATGCAGAAGAGCAACCTCTGAAGAAAACCATCACCCTGCCAATGTTTGAGAAGGGAGCACAATTACAAGTATTTAGTGACGATGCACAACTGAATGGTAGCGTGAAGGCCGTTAAGCAGAACAAAAAACAGCAACTCACCATAACCATACCATGCAACGGAGGTGTGGTAGTGAAAGTGCTGTAGAGGTTAGAGATTAGAGGTTAGAGGTTAGAGATATAAAAAAACAATTATGAAAAAGACTTTATTATTTTTACTTTTCCTCGGATGTGCCATGACCATCGGTGCACAGCCACAAGGTATGGGCGGTGGGTTTGCCATGCCAGAGACCAATCCCACGTACAAAAACATCAACTATGCTGGCGACGACCTTGAAGCACACTGCATGGACATTTACCTCCCTGAGGGTATAAATGCCAAGAGCTACAAGGTCATTGTGGCCATCTATGGCAGTGCCTGGTTTGCCAACAACATGAAAGCCTTTGCCTACCTCTCGTTAGGTAAGCCTTTGAATGATGCCGGCTTTGCCGTGGTATGTATCAATCACCGCTCCAGCGCCGATGCCAAGTTCCCTGCACAAATCAATGACGTGAAGACAGCTATCCGTTTCCTTCGTGCCAATGGTGAAAAGTACAAGCTGGACACTTCCTTCATTGGCATCACCGGATTCTCATCAGGCGGTCATCTTGCCTCCCTGGCTGGTACTACCAATGGCATGATTCACATGACAAACGGGAAAAAGGCTATTCACTTGGAGGGACACTTCGGCGGCAACTTCGACAAGCCCAGCACCGTTGATGCTGTTGTTGACTGGTTTGGTCCTGTAGATATGGCTCACATGAACAACTGTGAAACTGTGAACGACGGTAACTCTCCTGAAGCAGCACTCATTGGTGGTGCTCCGGAAGACAATCCCGAAATGGTTGCTCTTATCAGCCCCATCACCTATATTACACCTACCGGACCGCGTTTCCTGGTGATTCATGGAGAGGCAGACAACGTGGTACCTCACTGCCAGAGCGAACGATTTGCCGAGGCACTGAAAAATGCCGACCGACTGGAAGCATTCATTAGCGTTCCTGAAGGTCAGCACGGACCGGTGACATTCAACGAAGATACATTCAAGAAAATGACCGATTTCTTCCTGAAGGAAGCCGGAGGCACGGCCTACAGCAAATAGGCAAAAACCTTTTCTTTTGCATCAGAATGAAAAAAACTGCTCATTCCCTTCGCTGAATCAGAAATTTACATTATCTTTGTAGGCCAATAGATTAAAAACTATGCCTACAGATAACTATCATCGAAATATCCTATACACCGCCCTGGCGTTCATCGCCAGTGCGGTGCTAATTGTTTCCTGCCAGCAGGACAAGCAGACTACGTTCCATGCCACCAGTGCCGACAGTATTATCTTTGAAGCAGGAAGGGCCCTTGACTACCAACGGTTGCTTGCACTTACCGACAGCTTTGAACAGGCAGGAGACATCTCGGAGATAAATGCAAACCGCTGGCGCGGCGTGGGCTACAACTACCTTGGAAAGACGCAGCAGGCTGAACATTATTACAAAAAAGTCATCAGTGCCGACATCAAGAGTGAGCAGGACCGTTACAACTACACCAAGTCTGCCCGGAGACTTGCTGAATTGTCAGCACGTAAAGGCGATTACGAAGAAGCCCTACGCGTGGCACTGCCAGCCGTTGAGCGTCTGAAGGAATGGGGCGGCTACTCCCCAAAGGATTTAGCCATTCTGTTCTATACCATCGGCTGTTGCCAACTGAACCTCGGACGCACGAAGGAGGCTGCCAACAACTATGCTGATGCCTATAGGCAATACACACAGCAGATTGCCTCTTCCCCCACAGTCCACGAAATAAACGATGCCATCGTCGGCACCGACAACATGGCACTCGACTACATCAAAGTTCATGATTTCGAATCTGCCTACCAATGGGCACTGCGCGCTGACAGTTTCATTCAGCGTCGCTATGCTGAGTCTCCCGACTATCATCCGGAACTCCTCGATGAGTACCAAGCACGTATCACGCTACACCTGGCTATCGCACTGCAAGGACTAAATCGTGACCAGGAGGCTGCTATGGCTTATCGTGCTGTACAGTCGTCATCCTTCGGAAAGACCAATGAAGGACTCATCCGTGGTGCCGACTACCTCGTTGCCGCCCATCGTTATCAAGAAGCAGCAGATAATTATGCCGTACTCGACCAGCTCATGCACGAGCGTAGTCTCTCCTTAAGCCTTGATAATATACAGAACTATCTGTTGCCTAAGTTCCGAGCCAACATCAAGGCTGGACGAACCGATAGTCTCTATGCGCTCGGCTGGCATCTTTGTGATGCGCTCGACAGTGCCATTGTGAGCGCCAAGAACAACGAGACTGCTGAACTGGCCACTATCTACGATACACACCAAAAAGAAGCCATGATAACACAACAGCAGGCAGACCTCTCACGCCAACGGCTTTACGGCATCAGCATTGCCTCCTTCCTTATCCTCGCTTTTCTGGCTATCTACACCTACCACCGCAACAAGGCACAAAAGCGTCTTGCACTGGCTTATCAGAAATTGGAGGAAGCTAACACACAGTTGGAACAGAAAAACGAACAACTGACCATCGCTACTGCCCGGGCGGAGGAGTCGTCACGCATGAAGACGAACTTTATCCAGCAGATTTCCCATGAGATACGTACACCGCTGAATATTCTCTCCGGTTTCACACAAGTCATCACGACTCCTGGCATGGAGCTCGACGATGCCACCCGCGAGGACATCAACCGTCAAATCTCCGACAACACTACCCGAATCACAGGACTCGTGGGTAAAATGCTGGAACTCTCTGACGCTGGCAGCAGCAGTGACCTTGAGCGGAACGACCTTGTACCTGCCATACAGATTGCTGCCCAGGCAGCGGAAGACAGCGGCATCACACAATCAGCACATCTCAACTTTGACCTCCAACTGGGTGAAGGAGCCGAAAATGCCATGCTCCAGACTAATCTGGCCGCTGCAACCCGCGCACTGACACTACTCCTTGATAACGCCCGCAAGTTCACCAAACCGGCAGAGGCATACAGTCACATAGATAACGAGAACAAAACTGCATTGCTACAAGTGATGACAGCTGAAGGAAACGTTGTCTTTGCCGTCGAAGACAACGGCATTGGCGTACCACCTGAAGAGGCTGAACGCATCTTCGATGAGTTCGTACAGTTAGACCAATATTATGACGGCACAGGCATTGGCCTGACCATCGCCCGCAGTCTGGCACGCCGGCTGGGAGGAGACATACACCTTGACACCACCTTCCACCCTGGTGCCCGTTTCGTCCTCACACTTCCCCAGGCTTCAAGTTCTTTGTAAGCAATGCGTCAGAACCGAACGAAGATAATAATTATTAAATACACTAACCTATGAAAAAAACTATTTTATCAATCCTACTGTTTTCCTGTATCCTTTCAGTACAGGCACAAACCGTTTGCAATTCAGATGGTACAGTAACTTTCCAGTACAAGAACGACTCTGCCCGTCAGGTCATGGTCGATGTGCAGTTCGCCGGTCGCCAGCCCATGACACGCGATGCCCAGACCGGCCTATGGACTGCTACACTAGGGCCTGCCGCACCCGACATGTATCCCTACTGCTTCGTCGTTGATGGCGTAAGCATTATGGACCCCACCTGCGAACAGTACTTCCCCAACGAGGGCTTTAAGAACAGCCTTCTGGAGATTCCGTCTCCCAATGGTCTGCCCCACGACATCAAGGATGTTCCTCATGGCCGTATGGAATCCATACATTACTATTCCAAGAGCCTTGGAATTACCAATCAAGCTATGGTCTATACACCGCCGACATACAATGCCTTTGACCAGCAGAAGAAGTATCCGGTGTTCTACCTCATCAGCGGAACTACCGACACCGAGGAAGTCTATTATAAAGTCGGCCGTGTCAACTATATTCTTGACAACCTCATTGCTGAAGGTAAGGCTAAGGAGATGATTGTCGTATTACCTTATGGTAACCCCATGAAACTGAAGGGAAACTCAACGGGCGCTCCTCAGACACGCTTTGGCGGCGACCCGTTCAGCAGTGACCTCATCAACGACCTGATGCCTTACATTGAGGCCAATTACAAGACCATCAACAATGCAGCCCACCGGGCCATTGGCGGTTTCTCAAGAGGTGGCAACCAAGCCCTCTTTAATGGTCTCTCGAATCTCGATAAGTTTTCCTATCTATGCAGCTACAGTTCATTCACCTCTACTGACATTCCAAACGTCTATGACAATGCTGCCGAAACGAACAAGAAAATCCATCTCTTCTGGTTGGGTGTGGGAACCGATGATTTCCTTTACGGCAATGCCCGTGACTACATGGAATTCCTTGACCAAAAGGGAATCCACGCCGTAAAAGAGTTTACCAACGATAAGTTCGGCCACACATGGATGAACGCCAAATACTTCCTTACCAAGACCCTGCCGTTGCTCTTCAACAAGAAAGCTGCTGAACGCGCCATGGCTGAGCGCAAACCTACCCCCGCAGCCACTGGTAATGAACAGCAGTTCACCCCAGGTGTCATGGCACGTTTGTTTCCCCGCCCCATCATATCTCCAGAATATGATGATAATGCCATCACCTTCCGTTTCAAGGCTCCCGAAGCCAAACAGGTTCAGTTGAAATGCGAGATTATTCCCGGAGTAATACCTATGGAACGCGACTCCGACGGCATTTGGAGTACGGCGGTTACAGACTACCTCTATGAAACGTTCAAATATTGCTTCATTGTTGATGGAACCCCTGTAGCCGACCCCTCAAACATGTATCTGTCGCCAGACCAAGGCTTCAAATACAGCATTGCCGACAATCCTGCAGAACCGTTCCACTTTGCCAAAATGGGGGACATCCAGCACGGTCGCGTGAGCTATGACTTGGAACGTGGTGAGGCCTGGTACATCTCACCCATGCCCAACACACCAGCAGCACCACTGTTCATCCAACTAATACCAGGAAACAATGACACCATGGAGAGCTGGTTCAAGGTAGGCGGTGCAGACGCCATAGCCGACAAATTACTGGCCGACGGTAAGACAAAGCCCTGTATCATCACGACCAGCAATCTGGAATTTATGAACCAAGGTCCTCAAATGCCAGGCTTTAAAATACACACTTTACGCGCCTCCGACTACCCCACATGGGCCCAGCGTCGCCGCGCATTGGTGCATTTGTTGATTAGTTTGGGGAAATGATACAAATGACAAAGTATTAGAAACACCTCAAAAACTGCATTCAGAATAAAAGTTGTACTTTTGCCACCAGAAATAAAACAACTTTTTATCATCTATTATCATTACGCGGAGTCTGTACCAAGTGGGCAGACTCCTTTTTTGTTGTGTATTCTCCTCGCTTATTCGTACCTTTAACTACGTTGAAGGTACTCACGCTCGATAATAAAAAAAAATCTTATTTTATTTTGTATTCTCCTCGCTTATTCGTACCTTTGAAGCCTCACTAAGAACCAACAAACTATGAAATTGAAGAAGATGGCACTCATGTGTATGACAACGCTCTTTACAGGATGTACAGCACCTGACCTGGAGCAGCAAGTGGACGAACTCTACCAGCGCATGTCGCAGGAAGAACGTATCGCCCAATTAAGAAGTACGTATATGGACAACCTGTTCAATGAACAGGGACAGTTAGACACGGCGAAATGCCGACAGCTGATTCCCTATGGCATCGGACACTTCTCACAATATGCCAGTCAGAAACCGATGGACCCAAACGTGTTGCGAGACCGTGTGGCAGCCGTACAGGACTGGCTGATACACAACACTCCCAACGGTATTCCCGCTTTGTTCCACGAAGAGGTTCTATCGGGCATCAACACCCGTGGGGCAACCATTTATCCACAACAAATAGGACAGGCATGTTCGTTCAATACTGAACTGGCCGAGCAAAAGACCCGCCAGACCAGTACGCAGATGCGTCGCATGGGAGGTGTACTGTCTCTGTCACCAATGGTCGATGTCTGTCGTACCCCAAGTTTCAACCGTCTGGAGGAATCATATGGCGAAGATGCCTATCTCTCGGCCGCCATGGGCGTCGCTTTTGTGCGCGGCCTGCAACAGGGCGACTTGAAGAAAGGAGTTGGTGCCTGTACGAAACACTACCTGGGCTATGGCGGTGGCGGTGATGCCGAAGAGCAGGAACTGATGGAAGAGATTCTGATGCCCCATGAGGCTATGATCAGGCTGGCAGGCTCTAAAGCCGTCATGCCCGGCTACCACAACATGGTGGACCGAGATTCAACGAAAAGCAACTGTGCTGCCAACGCTTTTATTCTGCAGGACATCCTGCGGGACTACCTCGGCTTCGATGGAATGGTGGTAAGTGACTATACTGCCATTGACCAACTTCCCCTTTCCACCAAGTTAGAGAAGGCCGCAGCCGCCATCAATGCTGGCTGCGATGTCGATTTCCCACGAGGAAGTAATTACGAAATGCTGCAGGAGGCACTTGACAAGGGACTGGTGAAACCTGAGGCATTCGAACGGGCTGTCAAGAGTGTGTTACGTTATAAGTTCCGTGCCGGACTCTTCGACAAGAAACCCTATCTCTATAGTAAGGAGAACATTGTGCTTGACACCCCCGAAGAGCGTCAGACTGCCTACGACATCGCCACGCAGAGCATCGTGCTTTTGGAGAACAAAGACATTCTTCCACTCAACGCTCAACAGTCAACACTCAACATTCTCCTGACGGGCCCCAACGCCAACTCCATGTGGGCCATGTGCGGAGACTACTCCTTCCCGGCCATGACTTATTTCTGGAAGAAAGTGGAACAGGATCTTGACCATCCACACGTAGTCACACTCCTGGAAGGTATGCAGGACTATCTGAAAGGTCAACAGTCAGTTGCCAACAGCCCTTCGTTCACACTACGCTATTCACGTGGCTGCGACTGGACCGAAGAGATAGAAACAAAGTATAGTGAGGCTGGCGACGAACGTGCCTGGGAATACGAGATTCTACACCGTAAAGTGGATTCCGGCGAAAAAGCGGATAGGCAGGAAGCCCTACAGATGGCCCGAGAAGCAGATGTCATCGTGGCTGCCATGGGTGAGAATGTCATGTTGTGCGGTGAGAACAGAGATCGTCAAGGACTACGGTTACCCGGCCAACAAGAGCAGTACGTTGAACAACTGCTTGCTACTGGCAAGCCTGTTGTACTCATTCTGTTTGGGGGTCGTGCACAGGTCGTTTCCGGCATTGCCGAACGTTGCGCAGCCGTCATCCAAGCATGGTACCCGGGCGAAGAGGGTGGTCATGCCGTGGCGGACATCCTCTTCGGTAAGGTGTCACCATCTGCCAAGCTCTCCGTCAGCTATCCCAATACGGAGTTGAACGAACCTGTCTGCTACAACTACCCTGTAACATCGTCAAACAGCCAAATATCATGGCCCTTCGGCTATGGTCTGAGTTATACAACTTTCGGCTACAAGAACTTACAGGTTAACAGCAGTGCCCAAACCGATGGAGATTATGTAGAACTGACCTTCCAAGTGAAGAATACGGGTAAAGTGGCAGCTGATGAGATTGTGCAAATCTATCTTTCCGCGCTCAACAACCACCATTCACCGACCTCCAGTCTGCAAGGTTTCGCCCGCGTACCGCTGCAGCCCGGACAGACGAAAACCGTCACCACTCGTCTCTACATAGAGCAGTTTGGTCACTACAGCCGAAATGGCAATGTCCGTCAATGGATTGTCGAGCCGGGCACATACAGCGTCAAGGTGGGTGCCTCATCAGCAGACATCCGAATGGAACAGCCGATAGAATTGAAGGGAAGATCCTACAGCAAACCACTACGCGACCACTACTTCTCAGAGAGTATTGTGTCTAAGTAAGTCGCACGATTCACTTGGTGCATAGAGGTTTTACAATACAAAATAAATAGGTATGATAGTATTTTGAAAGTTTTTGAAACATCTGCTAAAGAACGATACATAAATTCTTTGTAATTTTGCAGGCAGAAGATTTATCAACTTTCAAAACACATGTACTTACCAATAAAAACTATGATGACAGCCGCCATAATGGCGGTTGCCATCTCGGTGACTGCCCAAGAGAAGTTACCATATCAGAATGCTAACCTGAGTGCGCACGAACGTGCCGTTGACCTTTGCAGCCGTCTGACGCTGGAAGAGAAGGCTCAGCTGATGCTGGACGAGAGTCCCGCCATCCCCCGGTTGGGCATTAAGAAATTTTTCTGGTGGAGTGAGGCATTGCATGGTGCAGCCAACATGGGAAATGTGACGGTATTCCCTGAGCCCGTAGCCATGGCTTCGTCGTGGAATCCCCAGCTGCTGTATCGCTGTTTCGACGTAGCCAGCACAGAGTTTCGCGCACAATATAACCACCGTTTGTACGACCTGGGCGGCGAGGACATGAAAATGCGCAGCCTCTCTGTGTGGACTCCCAACGTCAATATATTCCGTGACCCACGCTGGGGTCGCGGACAAGAGACATACGGCGAAGACCCTTACCTGACGAGTGTCATGGCCACACAGGTCGTTCGTGGCCTGCAAGGTCCCGAGGATGCAAAATACCGTAAGCTGTGGGCCTGTGCCAAGCATTATGCCGTTCACAGCGGACCGGAATATACCCGTCATTCAGCCAACCTGACCAATGTTTCACCGCGTGACATGTGGGAGACCTACATGCCAGCCTTCAAGACCCTTGTGCAAGATGCGAAGGTACGTGAGGTGATGTGTGCCTACCAGCGGTTGGACGACGACCCTTGCTGCGGTTCTAACAGACTTTTACAGACCATACTCCGCGATGAGTGGGGATTCCAATACCTGGTGGTCAGTGACTGTGGTGCCGTCAGCGACTTCTACACATCGCACCACAGCTCATCGTCTCCCGTCACCGCCTCTGCCAAGGCTACACTCGCCGGCACTGACGTAGAATGTGGTTATGGCTATGCCTACAAGAGCATTCCTGAGGCCGTGAAACGAGGGCTCATTACAGAGTCTGAGGTCGATAAGCATGTCATCCGACTGCTGGAAGGCCGTTTTGACCTGGGAGAGATGGACGACCCGTCAATGGTGGAGTGGTCGAAAATCCCCTACTCTGCTATGTCAACAAAGGCATCTGCCAATATCTCCCTTGACATGGCTCGGCAGACCATCGTACTGCTGAAGAACGGGAACCTTCCCAATCCCTCCCAAGGTGGAGTTCTTACACCCGTACTACCTCTTTCCAACCATACATCACCGGCATCCCGGATTGCCGTCATTGGACCGAATGCTGACAATGAGCCTATGATGTGGGGCAACTACAATGGAACACCTAACCATACAGTAACGATTCTTGATGGCATCTGTGGAAAGTTGGGTGTCAAGCGTTCAAAACTCAACAGCAATAACTCCAAACTGCTTTTTCTGCCAGGCTGCGACCTCACCTACGACAAGGTGATGGAGTGTCACATGGCTACTGAGTGTACGGCTCCTGATGGAAAGAAGGGACTGAAGGGTACCTTCTGGAGCAACACCGAGATGGAGGGAAAGCCTTTCACCACCGAATACTACCGCCAGCCTTTGGCCGTGACCACCAATGGCATGCATGTATTTGCAGCAGGACTGCCTATTGAGGATTTCTCTGCCAAGTATGAGACTACCTTCGCCCCTAAAGAAGCCGGTGAATATGTGGTTAACGTAGAAGGTACAGGAGACTTCGAACTCTACATCAATGGTGAGAAGAAGTTTACACACCACATCTGGCGCGCCACTCCAACCCGTACCGTGCTCCAGGCCAAGGCAGGAGAGAAATTCCAGATTGAGGTACGTTTCAAGACCGTGAAGACTTGGGGTGCATCAATGAAAATCAATGTAGCGCGCGAGCTCCCCATTGACTACCAACAGACCATCGACCAGCTGAAGGGCATTGATAAAGTCATCTTCGTAGGCGGTATCTCACCGGCCTTAGAGGGTGAGGAAATGCCAGTCAACATTGAGGGCTTCAAGGGAGGCGACCGCACCAATATCGAGCTGCCTCGCGTACAGCGTGACTTCCTAAAGGCACTAAAGGCTGCCGGCAAGACGGTCATCTTCGTCTGCTGCTCAGGCTCAGCCATAGCTCTGGAGCCAGAAACAGAGAGTTGTGATGCCATCATACAGGCATGGTATGCAGGACAAGAAGGCGGAACGGCCATTGCCGACGTGCTGTTCGGCGATGTGAATCCCTCTGGCAAACTGCCCGTTACGTTCTACAAGCGTAGCGACCAGTTGCCCGACTACGAGGACTACTCCATGAAGGGCCGCACCTATCGTTACTTCAACGACCCGTTGTATGCTTTCGGCTACGGACTGAGTTATACCACTTTCGAAATACACAATGCACAATGTACCATGAACAATGGCAATGCTGTGCTGACTGTCGATGTCACCAACACTGGCAAACGTGATGGTGCCGAAGTAGTACAAGTCTATCTGCGCGACCCAGCGGATACTGAGGGCCCGTTGAAGTCACTGCGTGCATTCCAGCGCGTCGAGGTAAAAGCCGGCCAGACCGTACCTGTCACCTTGACACTTGACTGCAAGGCCTTCGAATTCTGGGATGCAGAGACTAACACCATGCGTACCAAGTCAGGTTCCTACGAACTCTACTACGGAAACAGCTCACAGGACAAGGACCTGAAGAAACTGATGATTAATTATTAAGATTACGGATTAGAAAGTATTTTATATTAACAATTAACTATTATCAACTATGAGACGTAAAGTTTTGTTTTCAACACTGTTGCTGCTGGCACTTAGCTGCAGCACAGCATTTGCACAATGGGGACAGCCCCGTGACCCGTTCCCTGGTAAGACCCTGAAGGAAGCCTACAAGGACTACTTCATGATTGGTGTGGCCGTCAATAAGCGCAACGTGTCCGATGCGCAACAGGCTGCACTCGTCAAACAGGAGTTCAGCAGCATGACTGCCGAGAACGACATGAAACCCGTCAGCGTACACCCCGCAGAGGGCGTATGGAACTGGGGTGCAGCCGACAGCATTGCCGATTTCGCCCGTAAGAACGGTATCAAACTGCGTGGCCACTGTCTGTGCTGGCACTCTCAGTTTGCTGACTGGATGTTTACCGACAAGAAAGGCCGTCCCGTCAAGAAAGAGGTTTTCTACCAGCGTCTGCGTGAGCACATCCACACCGTTGTTAACCGCTACAAGGACGTAGTATATGCCTGGGATGTTGTCAACGAGGCGATAGCCGACAACGTACGCCCCAACTTTGTCAATGGCAGAATGGAACCAGGCAATCCCTATCGTGAGAGCCGCCACTTCCAGCTCTGCGGCGATGAGTTCATTGCCAAAGCCTTTGAGTTCGCCCATGAGGCAGACCCCAACGCCCTGTTGTTCTATAACGACTACAACGAGTGCGATCCCGGCAAGCGCGACCGTATATATAATATGGTAAAAAAGATGCAAGAGGCAGGTGTGCCCATCCACGGCATTGGCATGCAGGGTCACTACAACATCTACGGTCCCTCCGAGGAGGACATCGACGCTGCCATCACAAAGTATGCTCAGCTGGTAAAGCATATCCACGTCACCGAGCTTGACATCCGTACCAATACCGAAATGGGCGGACAGCTGCGCTTCTCACGTGGTGAGCAGAAGCCTCTGGCTCCCTATCTGCAAACCCTGCAGGACGACCAGTACAACCGCATCTTCAAAATCTTCCGCAAGCATAAGGATGTCATTGACTGTGTAACTTTCTGGAACCTCGGCGACCGTGATTCCTGGCTTGGCGTGAACAATCACCCTCTGCCCTTCGACGAACAGTACAAGCCAAAGCGTGCATATTATGCTGTCCGTGACTTCGACCCCGCACTGGAGAACGCTACCGTGAAGGAAGACTTCGTTCCCAATCCGCTGAACCAGCCGGGCCAGGAATACCCGATGGTAAACAGTCAGGGCTATGCCCGCTTCCGTGTGGTGGCTCCTGATGCTAAGTCGGTCATCGTCAGCCTTGGACTCGGCGGACGTGGCGGTACGGTGCTGCGCAAGGACAAGGATGGTGTATGGGTAGGAACGACCGAGGGTCCGATGGATCCTGGTTTCCACTACTACCACCTGACCATCGACGGTGGCGTGGTCAACGACCCCGGAACCCACAACTTCTTCGGTTCTTGCCGTTGGGAGAGCGGTATTGAGATTCCCGCTCCCGACCAGGACTTCTACCAGACCCGCATGGATGTGGCACACGGTAATGTGCAACAGGTGCTGTTCCCCTCTGCCAGCACTGGTGAGGTAAAGCGTGCCTTTGTCTATACTCCGCCGACGTATGGCAAGCTCGTCAAGGGTAAGCAGGAACGCTTCCCCGTGCTCTACCTGCAGCATGGCTGGGGTGAGAACGAAACCAGCTGGCCTGTTCAGGGCTGTGCCGGCATCATCATGGACAACCTCATTGCCGAGGGTAAAATCCAGCCATTCATCGTCGTCATGACTTATGGCATGACTAACGACCTCAAGTTCGGCCGTATCGGTGAGTTTACCGCCAAGGAATTTGAGACGGTGCTCGTTGACGAGCTCGTACCTTATATCGACAAGAACTTCCTGACCAAGGCTGACAAGTGGAATCGTGCCATGGCCGGACTCAGCATGGGTGGCATGGAGACAAAGCTCATCACCCTTCGCCGTCCAGAAGTATTTGGCTACTATGGTCTGCTGAGCGGTGGTCAGTATGCCCCTGAGGACATCAAGGATCCGAAGCAGGTACGTGTCATCTTCCAGAGCTGTGGTTCAAAGGAAAATCCTGAGGGAATCCTCAAGAGCACCGAAGCACTGAAGGCTGCCGGTCTCAATGCTCACGGTTTCATCTCCGAGGGCACAGCCCACGAATTCCTCACCTGGCGCCGCAGTCTCCGCGAGATGGCTCCGCTGCTCTTTAAAGCACAAGAGGGTAAGAAGGTGAAAAAGTAAAACATCAGTTTTTTGTCTATGGTAAAAAAAGCAATCCTTAACAAGGTAAAAAGTGTAAAAGGGTGGAAAAGGCATTTACCTTTTTACCTTTTTACCCTTTTACCTTTAGCTACGTGGGCCCAGAACCCCGTCATCCGGCACCTCTACACCGCTGACCCGACGGCACGCGTATTTAATAACAAGGTATATGTCTATCCTTCCCACGACATCGTGCCACCTGAAGGACAGCGACAGGACTGGTTCTGCATGGCCGACTATCATGTGTTCTCGTCAGAGAACCTTGTTGACTGGACCGACCATGGTGTCATCGTTAGTCAGCAGGACGTGCCCTGGGGCAATCCCGAGGGTTACTCCATGTGGGCTCCCGACTGTGTCTATAAGAACGGCAAGTACTATTTCTACTTCCCCAATGCACCGAAGAGCGGCCGCGGCTTTGCCATTGGCGTAGCTACTGCCAGCCAACCTGAAGGACCATTTACGCTGGAGCAGGAACCCATCAAGGGTGTAACGGGTATCGACCCCTGTGTGCTCATTGACTACGATGGATCTGCCTATATCTATTGGAGCGGTATGGGCATCCGCGGTGCCAGGCTGAAGGACAACATGCTGGAGCTTGACGGTGAACTGCAGGAAATCCAGATGCCCCGCCGAGAGGGCATGCCTGAGATGCCGCCTATGAAGGTTGGCGGTCAGGAGATGAAGGGACTGCCCGACGGTTTCAAGGAGGGACCATTTGCCTTCCGTCGCGGCGACTGGTACTACCTCACTTTCCCGTGGGTACGTGGTGAGACGGGTGAAGGCAAGAACCCCACCGAGACACTGGCCTACGCCATGTCTAAGTCACCCCTCGGACCATGGGACTTCAAGGGTATCATCATGGCTGAACATGACAACAATTGCTGGACCAACCACCACAGCCTCCTGGAATACCAGGGACAGTGGTATCTCTTCTACCATCGCAACTACCTTTCACCCAACGATGACAAGCGCCGTTCCGTCTGTATCGAGAAGGTTACGTTCAATGCCGACGGTACTATTCAGGAAGTCCACCAGACCCTGCGCGGCGTAGGTATCGCCCCCGCCACCTCACAACTGGAAGTTGACCGCTACAGTACGGCCAGCCAGGACGTGACGACTGCCCTCATTGACACCGTCAAGACCTTCCAAGGATATCAGGCTACGTTACCTAAGAAAGGCAGCTGGCTCCGTTTCAACGACGTGGACTTCAGTGGCGTCGAGCATAGCGGCTATGTCGTTGTACGCGCTATGGCAAAGGGTAATACCGAGTTCTGCCTGCGCGAGAAGACAGCCAACGGCAAGATTATTGCCCGTTTTCCCATGACCGTTATCACGGAGATGGGGCAGTGGCGCCGTGACCAAAGCGGTCAGTGGCTCACACTGACAGCTCCGCTGGCCTATATTCCGAAAGGCGTTACCGACCTCGTCCTGACCAATGAAGGAGAACCCGAGATGAGCATTGACTGGGTACAGTTCAAGAATCGTCTGAAGTATTTTACTTTCCTGGATGCTCAACAGTCGGCAGGCAGCAGCCAGCCTGATGCCAACGGTTTCATCCGCCGTTGGATGCTGTTAGAGCCTATCAGTTACAATGTGCGTTCCAACATCATCCTCACCGACAGCTATCTGAACGAGAATCTTTCGAAGCAGTACTTCAAGGGGCAGTTCGACGACAAGCGCCTGCCTCGTAACGGTGAGAAAGTGACTGCCATTGGGACGGAACTGGCATCAGGACCGAGAGACACGAGAATGGCAGCAGGCCCTGCAGCAGTAAAACAAGTCAAGCAGACCCTTCGCTGGCATGCCATTGACAGCGAGAGCTATAATGTCAAGGTTTTCCGCTTTGCCGAACTGACAGGCTGCCAGCCCTACAACTCTCTGTTCTGGGGCGTTACTGTCATCGACTGTCCTGAGGATATGGCTGACGTACGCCTGGCTGTAGGTTCCAACGGAGCCTCCATGTGGTGGCTCAACGGAGAACAGGTGCTTACGCTCGATGGTGATCGCCGTATGGTGGAGGACGACTGTGTATCACAGCGTCTGACATTGAAGAAAGGCCAGAACGTTTTGCGTTTCGCCCTGGTCAACGGCCCCGGTCTGAGTGATTTCTGCGTCCGTTTCATCGACAAGGACGGCAAGCCGGTCACCAATTATCAGATTAAAGCGAATGGTCAAAAGTGAAAATTTGCTACCGCAACAAAAGACATAGAATATGAAGACGAAATATCTGTTAGGTTTATCATTGCTCATTACCCAATTCTCATTTAGCAACGTGGCCGCGCAAGTGGGCGCCCCCTACATCCATGACCCCTCGACCATTGTGGAGAGTGAAGGCAAATACTTCACCTTCGGTACAGGTGGTGGCGGACTCATGTCCGACGACGGATGGACATGGCGTAGCGGTGCCGACCGTCCCGGCGGAGGTGCTGCTCCCGACATCATGAAGATTGGTGACCGTTACCTCTGTATCTATGGTGCTACGGGTGGCGGACTCTTCGGAGGCCACAACGGTCGCATCCTCACCATGTGGAACGACGCACTCGACCCGCAGTCTCCACGTTTCAAGTGGAGCACAGCCATTGAGGTGGCTTCCAGCGACGGCATGGAAGATTGTGATGCCATTGACCCCGCGCTGTTGCTCGACCCCACCACGGGCCGTCTCTGGGCATCTTATGGCACGTACTTCGGCAACATCCGACTCATTGAACTGGATCCTGCTACGGGTGAACGTGTCAAAGGGAATGTAGAGAAGGACATTGCCATCGACTGCGAAGCCTCAGCACTCATGTACCGTGACGGCTGGTACTACCTGTTAGGCACCCACGGCACCTGCTGCGACGGTGTAAACTCCACCTATAACATCATAGTAGGCCGCTCCCGTTCAGTGGAAGGTCCCTATATTGACAATGTCGGTCGTGACATGTTCCACGGCGGTGGCCGTCTGGTAATTACCGCTGGCGACCGTGTCTGTGGTCCCGGTCACTTCGCACGTACCATCATCGATGATGGCGTGGAAATCATGTCATGCCACTACGAGGCAGACTTCGACATGGGTGGACGCTCCGTATTAGGCATCCGTCCGCTGCTGTGGAAGAATGGCTGGCCCATAGCCGGTGACCGTTTCAAGGGTGGCACGCTGGCCATTCTCTCCGAGCGTCGCGGCTACTCTCTGGAGATGGCTGTCGATTTCCAGCGTATCGAGCTGCCTCGTCGCGGTGGCTGGCGCGTCGATCCCAATGAGCCCATCGTACCTGTAGCCAACCAGTCGCTGCTGGATGTCAGCGGTTCATGGCCTGCCGGCAAGGTAGGTGTGCGTTGTGCCGACTACATGTTCCGTCCCCATCAGCTGTGGGACATCACACCTAACGAAAACGGTAATGAGAAAGAAACGGGAGTATTGGGCTCACCTTACTTCAAGGTGGTTATCAGCGGTACCGACCGTGCCCTGACGGCAACGGCCAACCTCGAACTGGTTACCAGCACCTTTACTGGTGCTGACGAGCAGCTATGGCGCATTGAGCAGCTTACCGACGGCACCTTCCGTATCATGCCGAAGCGAGTGCCCGGACAAGAGCAGCTCAACACCCGCTACTGCGTCTATTCAGCAGCCGACTCCACGCCGACGCTGGCTGAATACAACTTCCAGAGCGATAATTCCAAGTGGAATCTCCGACAGCCGTAACCTTATATTGTTACCTTGTAAAGAGAGTGTATATCACGTGCATGACTGACCAGCTCCATGATTTCCTCATGCGTAGATAGGTTAAAGTCGCCCGGCACGGTATTCTTCAGAGCAGATGCAGCTAACGAATAGTTCAGTTGCATCTGCTTGTCGTATGGGAACAGGCGTGACGCATGCAACAGTCCAGCCATGAAGGCATCGCCCACCCCTACAGGGTCCACCACGTCGGGAATGTCAAAGATAGGAGCCTGCAGGAGGTTCCACTCTTCCTTGCCCTCATCTCCCTTGCCACTATAGAGCAGAGCTGTCAGCGTATGGTGGTTTGAAGCAACCATGTTACGCATACCCATGAGCCAGTCACGACAACGTGGGAACTGGCGATGAATGTCGGCAAACCACTCCCCGTATTCATCCATCTGCATCTCGAAGTTTGAGTCAGTAGCCGTAAAGGGAGGCTGCTGGCGTTGGAAGAGCCATTCAAACTCGATGGCGTCGCCAAACATCATGTCGCATCGGGCAAGCATACGACTGATGGTCTCACGCGGGTCAGCGCCATACTTCCATAGATTTTTGCGGTAGTTGATATCGAAGGAAATCTTCACGCCCATCTCATCGGCCACGTCAAGCGCCTCAAACGTAGCGTCAGCCGCCTGCTGTGAGATGGCTGCCGTGATGCCCGACACATGGAGCACCGAGGCCCCTTGGAGAATCTCCCGCCAGGGAATCATGCCCGGCTTGAGTTCAGAGTAGGCCGAACCATCACGGTCGTAGATGACCTTTGGCGGACGCATGCCTGCCGGTGGTTCCATGTAGTACGTTCCGATACGCCGACCGCCACGAAGCACGTGACGGCAACTGACGCCTAACGACTGCAGGCTCTGTATGCCAGCAAGGCCCACGGGTGTTTCTGGCAGTCGGGTAACATAGTCAACACAGTTTCCAAGAGTTGCCAGACTGACGGCCACGTTGGCTTCGCTGCCGCCATACTTACTCGTAAAGATATCACCCTGCGTCAGTCGCAGGCGTTCGGGTTTCGAGAACCGCAACAGCAGTTCACCGAAGGTAACAATTCGCGTGTTGGTCATCATCATTTCCTCTTTTGTCGAAAAGATGGAGCCGTAGGGCTCCATCTTCTGTTATTTTATATATTCTGCAAAGTCTGTCAGTTTCATGTCACCCTTACGTGCCAGCGTGTCGTGCATGGCGAAGGCGGCAGTCAGGTTGTGTCGGGTCTGTCCCATCTTCGAAATTTTCAGGTAGTCCCATAGCAACTGCTTGTAGTCAGGATGAGCGCAGTTCTCAATGATGCACTCAGCACGCTGTGCGGGGCTCTTGCCACGCAGGTCGGCAATACCCTGTTCGGTCACAATGATGTTCACATCGTGCTCGGAAGAGTCCTGATGGCTGACAAAGGGTACGATGCTAGAGATAACGCCACCCTTGGCCACCGACGGGCATGTAAAGATGCTGAGATAGGCGTTGCGGATGAAATCGCCCGAACCACCAATACCGTTCATCATCTTCGTACCGCTGATGTGAGTAGAGTTCACGTTGCCGTAAAGGTCTGCCTCAATAGCCGTATTGATAGCGATGACACCCAGACGACGGATAATCTCCGGTGAGTTCGATATTTCGCTCTGGCGCAGTGTCAGGTGCTGCTTCATGTAGTCCATGTTGTCATACACCTGCATCAGGCACTCGTTCGATACGGTCAGCGAGCAGGCTGAGGCATCCTTCACACGGCCATTGAGCATCATCTCAATGACAGAGTTCTGAATCACCTCCGTATAGATGTTGAAGTCGGGTACGTGTTTGTCCTCACCCAGGGCACCCAGGATGGCATTTGCCGTCGATCCTACACCACTCTGCAGGGGCAGGAACTCACGCGGTATGCGTCCCTTGTGCATCTCCTCAACAAGGAACTCAGCCGTCAGGAAGCCAATCTTATCGGTCACGGGGTCGCTGTCCTTGAAGGCGCGTGCCTCGTCGGGGATGTTACATTCAACGACACCCACCACCTTCTCCTTGGGGATGCTGACGTACGGCTTACCGATGCGGTCGCCCACATGCTCAATGGGGATAGCCTTGCGGTAGGGGGGATCCAGCGGCTCATACACGTCGTGGATGAACTTGGCGTTAGGGTTATGGAATGAATTAAGCTCCAGAATGACGTGCTTGGCCAGTCGGGCAGCCGTGGGACTGATACCGCCGGCAGCCGTCAGGAACACGTGATAGTCGTTGCCGCAGTCCTCAATGTCGCAGACCTCGAGAATGGCCCAGTCAACATCGCCATAGAAACCGTAGCGTAACTCCTGTGCCATGTGGCTCAGGTGCAGGTCGTTGTAGGGAATCTCACCCAGATTCACATGCTTGCGGAAATCAGGATTCGTGGTGTAGGGTGCACGATAGAGGATGGCCTGTGCGTTAGCCAGGTCGCCATCGGTACTCTGACCAGTGGATGCACCCGTAAAGATAGCCACTTTGAACTCGCGGCCGGCCTCATGCTCAGCAATGGCAAGCTTGGCCAGCTCCTTCGTTGTTGCCTTGGCTACACCAGCCGGTGTAAAGCCACTCATGGCGATGTGGTCGCCATTCTTAATCAGCGCTGCAGCCTCTGCAGCAGTCAGTCTTGGATAACTCATGTCTTATTTGTTTCTGAATCGTTCTGCCTGTTCCTGTATCAGGGCGGTGTCGTTAAAATAGTCTATCTGCATGGCCTTGCGAACCTCGTCCATGGTCTGGGCACCTGTCTCGCGAGCGGCCTCCGTGCCTTTCTTCAGGATGTTGTATATCTCAGGAATGTCCTGCTCAAACTCATGGCGGCGCTGGCGCATGGGCTCCAGGAACTGGTTAAGCACCTCGTTCAGGAACTTCTTGCATTTCATGTCGCCCAGTCCGCCACGACGGTAGTGGTCTTTCAGCTCGTCCAGGTTCTGGTACTCTGGCCAGAAGTTCTTGAAGTCATCGTCGGTGGAGAAAGCATCCAGGTAGGTAAACACGGCATTGCCCTCCACGTGGCCCGGGTCGTTCAGGTTGACGTGCTCGGGGTCGGTGTACATTGAGCGTACCTTCTGCCATACAGTATCCTTGTCGTCTGAGAGATAGATGCAGTTGCCTAACGACTTCGACATCTTCTCCTTGCCGTCAGTACCCGGCAGTCGGCGTGCCGTCAGGTTCTCAGGCAGTAGGATGTCAGGCTCCACCAGCACTTCAGCGTATGTCTGGTTGAAGCGGCGTACCAGCTCGCGTGTCACCTCGAGCATGGGTTCCTGGTCCTCACCGGCAGGCACCGTCGTAGCCTTGAACAACGTGATGTCGGCAGCCTGACTTACGGGGTAGCAGAAGAATCCCAGCGGGATGTTCGCCTCAAAGTTACGCATCTTGATTTCCGTCTTCACCGTCGGGTTACGCTGTACGCGGCTCACGGTGATGAGGTTCATCAGGTACGTCGTCAACTCGGCCAGCTCTGCTATCTGACTCTGAATGAACAGCGTACAACGCTCGGGGTCGAGTCCGGCAGCTAGATAGTCGAGGGCTACTTCTATGATGTTCTGACGTATTTTCTCAGGATTGTCGGCGTTATCCGTCAGGGCCTGAACGTCGGCCATGAAGACAAACATCTTGTCGTAGTCGCCCGCGTTCTGCAGCTCCACACGCCGGCGCAGCGAGCCGATGTAGTGTCCCAGATGCAGCTTACCGGTAGGGCGATCACCGGTCAAAATCACTTTTCCCATTTTGCTTTTCTTCTATATAATATGTATTACGGGGTGCAAAGGTACAAAAAAGTTTAGAGTTTAAAGTTTAAAGTATAAAGTTTTTTGTACCTTTGCAACGATTTTTTAGAAGACAGACCATCATGACACTAAAGGACCTGCTGAACCGGAACGACCGCTTTGCCGCTACCAATGGCATGCAGCTGGTGGAAATCAGCGAGGGATATGCCCTTGCAGAAATGACAGTCACCAAGAACCACCTGAATGGCGGAGGTGTCTGTCAGGGCGGAGCACTCTTCACGCTGGCCGACCTGGCCTTTGCCGCTGTCACCAACAGTCATGGCCTGCTGACCTTCGGCATACAGAGCAGCATCACCTTTGCCAAGTCTGCCCTTGAGGGCGACACGCTGCGCGCCGAGGCCACCGAGACCATCAACCACCATAAGATTCCCTATTGTGAAGTAAAGATTTATAATCAGCACCATGAACTGATTGCCGTCTTTACAGGCATGGCCTACCGCAAGTCCGACCGCAAGATGGAGGTCGATGCGCTGATGTAGCCATCCGTCATACCTCAGCGCCTATGAAGCGAAGTGCTTACCTTTTTCTCCTTTTTCTTCTGCTGACAGCCTGCACGAGGAAACCGCTGTGGGAACATCCGCCCGTGGAGGTGGAGGTGCTTAACCGCATGACACCCGTCAAGGACCAGGGCAAGAGCCAGACCTGCTGGGTCTATGCCATGCTGGCCGCCATCGAGACGGAACACATCGGCCGAGGCGACTCCGTCAATCTCTCGCCGGCCTACGTGGAGTACATGCTACGGAAGGAGAAGAACGCCCCCGAAAGCAGGCGCGGCATGGGCGTGACCTGTATCAGCCTGATACAGCGCTACGGACTCTGCGCCCACGATGCATACCGTAAGTACGACTCAACCATAGCACCGCCCCGACAGGTGTTCATGCTGGGGGCCGTCTATACACCGCAGGAGTTCGCCCGTAGCGTATGCGCCCCTGACGAATATATAGCCCTGACTAGCAATGACAACGAGCCCTACGACCAATTCATCGACATAGAACTGCCCGACAACTGGGAGCACCAGCGTTTCTGGAACATTCCCATGGACACGCTACTGCAGAAAACCGAACGTGCCGTGCGCCAGCATCATGGTGTCTGCTGGGAGAGCCGGAGACACGCCACGGCTATTGTCGGACTGGCACGCGATGCACAGCAGAACCGCTACTTTATCATGAAGAATTCCTGGGGCAACAGCGACCGCGACCACGGACTGGTATATATGACGTATGAGCGATTCCGGAAGGAGACACTCGCAGTGGAGATGACACGGGAGGCATACGGAAGGCACCGCGATTGAAACGTAGATTTGTCAGATAAAAAACCACGAAATATTTGGAAATCTCAGGATAATATTGTAACTTTGCAGAAACTCCCCGTTTCCCCCCTACCTTTCTCCCTCGTTCCCCGGCAGTTTCTCCCAGAGGGGGATGGGCCTCTATGCGAGCTATAACAAGACGAAAAGGGCAGGCTACGCACTCGTAACCTGCCCTTGTTAATTCAGCGGACTCTAAGTTGGTTTCTACTTGTTCAGCCTCCAAGTGACACCATCCTTGGTGTCCTTCACCTCGAAGCCGAGGGCGGCCAGATTGTCGCGTATCTGGTCGGAGGTGGCCCAGTCCTTGTTGGCCTTGGCCTTGGCACGCAGGTCAAGCACCATATCAACCACCTTGCCGAAAGCATCTTCACGATTAGCATTGCCGCCGGTCGAGAGTTGAGAACTGAGCGTTGAGAGGCCGAGGATGTCCTCTGCAAACAAGTGCATCACCTCGCTAAGCTCCTTCAGACAGTCGGCACAGATGGTGGCCTTATGGTCAATGAGCTTGTTAATGGTTGAGCAGGCTTCAAACAGGTAGCTCAGCACCAACGGAGTGGCAAAGTCGTCGTTCATGGCGTCATAGCACTTCTGGCGCAACTCCTTCACCGTCTTCTCTGTCTCAGCATCACACTCCTTGCTGACGGGCACGCGGTCCAAGTCGCTGATGCCCTGCATGAGTTTCTGCAGTCCCTTCTCGGCGGCTATGAGAGCCTCGTTGGAGAAATCGACGGTGCCGCGATAGTGGGCAGAGAGGATGAAGAAACGGATAGTCATGGGCGAGAACGCCTGCTCCAGTTTCTCATGGTTACCCGTGAAGAACTGCTCAAGGGTGATGAAGTTGCCGAGCGACTTACCCATCTTTTGTCCGTTGATGGTAATCATGTTGTTGTGCATCCAATACTTCACGGCCTGATGTCCCATAGAAGCCGTTGCCTGGGCTATCTCACACTCATGGTGGGGGAACACGAGGTCCATGCCGCCACCGTGGATGTCGAACTGCTCGCCTAAGTACTTGCGTCCCATGGCTGTACACTCACAGTGCCAGCCGGGGAATCCGTCACTCCAGGGCGAGGGCCAACGCATGATGTGTTCGGGCTGAGCCTTCTTCCACAGGGCAAAGTCAGCCTGATTGCGCTTCTCGCCCACGCCGGCCAGCGTACGACTTTCGTCCTTGATATTCTCCAGAGAGCGGCCGGAGAGGATGCCATACTTATATTTCTTATTATACGCCTCGATGTCGAAATAGATGCTTCCGTTCGACTCGTAGGCAAAGCCGTTGTCCAGAATCTGCTGTACCAGCTGCTGCTGCTCGATGATGTGGCCTGTAGCATGCGGCTCTATCGAGGGGCGCAACACGCCGAGTGCGTCCATGGCCTGGTGGTAACGGTTGGTGTAGTACTGGGCTATCTCCATGGGCTCCAGCTGTTCCAGCCGTGCCTTCTTCTCAATCTTATCATCACCCTCGTCGGCATCGTGCTCCAGATGGCCCACATCGGTGATATTACGCACGTAGCGCACTTTGTAGCCCAGATGCTTCAGGTAGCGGAACACCACGTCGAACGTGATGGCGGGGCGGGCATGACCCAAATGGGGGTCGCCATAAACCGTCGGTCCGCAGACATACATACCCACATTGGGGGCGTGTAGTGGCTCGAAGCGCTCTTTCTGGCGCGTCAGCGTATTGTAAATAACAAGTCTCGATTCCATTATTCTTTCAATTATTTCGGGTGCAAAGGTAGTGCAAACCGAGCGGAATGCAAAAAAAAATCCAATTTATTTTCATTTCCGAGGTGCAGCCAACCTTCGGCAAAGACTTCATTCCTTCATTTTCTCACGCGCACTCAGATTGTCGGTGAAGTTTCGTACCAATCTCTTGCCCTGCTTTTCCAGAACAGACGAGTAGAAGATGATGAACACGATGGCTACGAGGGCAAACATACCAAGCCAGCTGGTCCAAGGGATAGCATAGTCAACGAAATAGCTGACGAAGACGACCGTGACAATAATGCGCAATACGCCGTATGCCGTCAGCCTGACACGCCAACGAGGCCCGCTCTCCCACAGTTTGTTGACCTCAGGGCTGTCGGCACCTGCACGCAATAGCAACCACAAGAAGGGAGAGCATAAGACGAGGGCGATGAGGGAGGTGACTGGGTGTACCCATTGCGAGGGAACCATACTCTCAATCACGGGTTGGCCATAATAGAGCATGAGCGACATGATTGCTGCACATATCACGCTGTTAATGAGCATGATGAAGACGAAACGCTTGAAGCATTTGTTCCATATTTGCTGTAGTTCGTCGGGGGCCTTCTCGTCGTTCTCGTTCGTGTTGCGCTCCAGTCTGGCTTTCCACTTGCCAGGCAGTATGCGTGACACCACGTTGTAGGCAGGCTCAGCCAGTCGAATCATATAAGGCGTGGTGAACGTCGTGAAAACTGACACGGCGACGACAATAGGATAGAGGAAGTCGCTGGTGACATGCAACGACGTGCCGAGAGTGGCCAGGATGAAGGCGAACTCACCAATCTGCGTCAGGGAGAATGAGCATTGCATGGAGGTCTTCAGCGACTGGCCGGAAAGCAGGAAGCCACAGGTGCTCAAGACGGTCTGTCCCAGCATGATGGCAACGATGATGCAGAGAATGGGCACAATATACTCCACGATGAGGTTCATATCGACCATCATACCGACTGACACGAAGAAGATGGCACCAAAGAGATTCTTGACAGGAGCAACCAGATGCTCTATCTTCTCTGCCTCGACCGTCTCCGCCAGGATGCTGCCCATGACGAAGGCGCCGAAAGCAGCGGAGAAGCCAGCAACAGACGCCGCCACCACCATGCCGAAACAAAGGGCGAGAGCGATGATAAGTAACGTCTCGTCGTTCATGAGGGGTTTCAGCTTGCGCAGCACCATGGGGATGAAGTAAAGTCCTACGGTGAACCAAAGCACAAGGTAGAGACCCAGCTGCAGGATGGAACTGAACATCTGCGAACCCTCGAACTCCTTACTCACGGCCAAGGTGGAGAGCATCACCATGAGTACAATGGCCAGGATGTCCTCGATGATGAGCACGCTAAGCACCAGTCCGGCAAAACGTTTCTGCCGTAGTCCCATGTCATCGAAGGCCTTGAAGATAATGGTAGTCGAAGACATGGCCAGCATGCCTCCAAGATAGATGCAGTCCATATCGCTCCACCCGAAGAGGGAGCCTGTCAAAGATCCGACATACATCATTCCGAGGATGATGGCAATGGCAGCAATGATGGGTGCCGCCCCCATCTTCAGGATTTTCTTGAAAGAAAACTCCAGTCCGAGGGCAAAGAGCAGGAAGATAACACCTATTTCGCTCCAAAGATGGATGCCGTGCATGTCTGACACGCTTGGCATGTAGGGCATATTGGGCGAAGCGAGGAATCCCGCTACGATGTAACCTAACACGATGGGTTGTTTGAGACTCTTAAAGAGCAGAGTCATGGTTCCTGCACATATAAGGATAAGTGCGAGATCAGCAATGAGTGGTTCAAGTTGTGTCATCCATGAAATGTTCTTTTAATTTTTAGTCATACTCGTTAACTTCGTTCACATGCGATCATGGATTATTTATCCTCAATATACTGCATGATGATGTCAACCAGCTCGTCCTCGGTCTTACCGTCGGCACGGAGCACGACATCATAGTTGCGGGTATCGTAACGTGACGTACCCGTGTAGCGGCTCACGTAATTCTCACGCATGCTGTCAACCTGGTCAATAATCTTACGGGCTTTTTCAGGCGTAATATTCTTCTTGCGTGTCACGCGAGCCACGCGGTGGTCCATCGAGGCCTGGATTAACACGCTGAGGTGGTTGGGATGATGGCGGAGTACGAAGAAGGCACTGCGCCCGGCTATGACGCACGACTCCTCCTCAGCGATGCTACTAAGCAGTTCGGACTCCGCCCTGAACATTTCTTCGGTAGTCAGTTCCATACTTTCCTCCCCCGAATTAGTCTTCCACAACTTGTCGCTGACAAGAACAAAGCCTTCGCCGATGCGGGCCACACGCTTGAAGTCAGTCCAGAAACTATGCTTCTTGCCTTTCAGTTTCTCAATCTCCTCTGTGGTGAGGTTGAACTTCTTCTCCAGGTACCGGATGAGTGTCTTGTCGAAGAATTCCACGCCCAGCCGTTCTGCCAACTTACGGCCTACTGTGCGGCCGCCACTGCCCAATTCACGATTAATGGTAATGACAAATTTCTCGTTCTTATTCATAATCTTGTTTTTTTATTATTCGCTTCTAGGGTGCAAAGATAACATTTTTTTCGAGATTTCCTGCTTTTTTGCCTGAAAAATGTTACCTTTGCAGGCATGAAACTGACAGATTTTGAGATTATGGCTCCCGTTGGCTCCCGGGAGTCGCTGGCAGCAGCCATCCAGGCGGGTGCTGACTCCGTGTATTTCGGAGTGGAACAGCTGAACATGAGATCACACTCTGCCAACCACTTCACAATTGACGACCTGCGCGACATTGCCGAACAATGCAACAAGCACGGCATCAAGACGTATCTGACGGTAAACACCATCATCTACGGCGAGGACATACCCCTGATGCACGAAATAGTGGATGCCGCATGCGAGGCAGGCATCTCAGCAATCATTGCGTCGGACGTGGCGGTGATGACATACTGCAGAGCCCGGGAGGAGGGGAAGATGGAGGTGCATCTCTCCACTCAGCTGAACATCTCGAACGTGGAAGCGCTGAAATTCTACGCCCAGTTTGCCGATGTGGTGGTACTGGCGCGTGAGCTGCGCATGGAGCAGGTGGCCGAGATTTACCGGCAGATTGTGGAACAACACATCTGCGGTCCGTCGGGAGAGTTGGTACGCATCGAGATGTTCTGTCACGGAGCACTGTGCATGGCTGTCAGCGGCAAGTGCTACATGTCGCTGCACGACAAGAACCGCTCGGCCAACCGTGGCGAGTGCGTGCAGATTTGCCGCCGCAGCTATACCGTGACCGACAACGAGACGGGTAACCAGTTGGAAATAGACAACAAATACATCATGAGTCCGAAGGACCTGAAAACCATCCGCTTCATTGACAAGATGATGAATGCCGGTGTGCGGGTGTTCAAGATTGAGGGGCGCGCCCGTGGTCCCGAATACGTCTATACCGTGGTGAAGTGCTACAAGGAGGCCATCCAGGCCGTACTTGACGGCACGTTCACGGAGGACAAGAAGGACGAGTGGGACCAGCGGCTGGCAACGGTCTTCAACCGTGGTTTCTGGGACGGCTACTATCAGGGACAGACGTTAGGCGAATGGAACGATGCCTATGGCTCGCGGGCTACGGAGCGCAAGGTCTATATAGGCCCTGCCGTCAAGTACTTCTCGAAACTGGGTGTGGCAGAGTTCTCGGTAGATGCCACCACGTTCAAGTTAGGCGACAAACTACTCATTACCGGTCCGACAACAGGCGTGATGTACGTCACGGCAGACGAGATACACGACGACAACGGACCTGTCAACGAGGCGCTGCAGGGTACGCGTGTGGCCATCAAGGTAACGGGCAAGGTACGCACAAGCGACAAGCTGTTTAAGTTGGTGAGTGGTGAGTAGCGAGTGGTGAGAATTTAGAAATTAGAATATGGCAACAATTAACGAGATACAAGACGAGATTATTGAGGAGTTCAGCGGTCTGGACGATTGGATGGACCGATACCAGTTGCTGATTGACTTAGGCAACGAGCAGGAGCCGCTGGACGAGAAGTACAAAACGGAGAGCAATCTGATTGACGGTTGCCAGAGCCGCGTATGGCTGCAGGCAGACTACGAAACGTCTCCCGCCCAAGGAGGGGGCGTTATCCACTTCACGGCCGAGAGCGATGCGTTGATTGTGAAGGGCATCGTTTCATTGCTTATCCGTGTGCTCAGCGACCATACGCCTCAGGAGATTCTGGATGCCGACCTATACTTCATTGACCGTATCGGTCTGAAGGAGCACCTGTCGCCTACACGCAGCAATGGTCTGCTGGCTATGATGAAGCAGATGCAAATGTATGCCCTGGCGTTTGCTTCAAAGGGTTAATGGTGAGTGGCCTATTCCCCATAGGCATCGAGTTTCTCAAGGTAGAAACGTCTGACATCAGCCCAATGGTAATAAGGGGCACAGTCGGTCCGAACAGGCAGCTGTGCCTCTTTCTCGTTGAGTAACACCTTGACGAGCACGTCGTGGTCGCCGGGGCTCTCACGGTAGAAGACAAACTGCAAATTAGCAGCCATCGGGAATACCTTGAGCGCCCACCAACCGTTTGCCTCCACCTCTTCAAGGTCTTTGGTCTGGAAGCCGAAACCGTTGATATCCATCAGACAGACTAACGGCAGCACCATGGTCTCATGGCCGAAGCGCAGCTGTACTCCCGGCTTCTCCAGCTGTATGCAGGAGTCAGCATCCTGGATGATACGCCGCAACAGGTGACGCTGCGTGTAAGGCTCTTTGCCTCCGTTGAGCAGCGAGGGTCCGTAGCAGATGTACCACCAAGCATTCTCTTTTTGCCAGATGCGATAGATTTCCTCGTCGGTAAAGATGTCGTAGAGGGAGAACTGGCTGCGCAGGGGTGTATTCTGGAGAATGGATGCCACCTTGAAGAGATAGTAGTTAAGCCACTGGTCATCTACATGCATACGGACGTAAACAGAGTCGTTGAACAGTTCCTTCATGAGCCGCTCGTTATGTTCGCGCTTGAAAGTAAAAGCATCGTAGGCATCCTGAGCCCCTCCACCCATCATCGTGGCACGCAACAGAGAGTCCTGGTAGTTCATGTACCACATGTCATGCTCGGAAGCATCCATATTGATTTGTAGCTGCGGATTCAGCACAACCAACTGCTGAAGGGCAGCTCCCATGGACAGGACGCAGCGTGTCTTGGTGGTGCTTCGTGCCTGAACCACAGCATTACCCCGGAACACCTCGGGGAAATGTTCCACCATGCGGCGTACAATGCCACGCTGCTGCTCGTTACCCAACTCCGTCAAGTCCCCATGCCGGCCGGCAGAGCCGTCACGCATGAGACATACTTCGCGGAACACCATTTTGCCGCAGTCAGTCAGTTTATTCAGACTGTCAGCCTGTTTCAGGATGTTGTAGGGAATATCGTAGGCCTTTTTGTTGCTCAGGTAGCGTGAGCCATGTCGGCCGTAGTGGCTTAGATAGAACGGGGTTTTTCCCTCGGGCGGGGGTGTCATGGGGTGCTCCAAGGTGTCTGGATAGACCATATAGTTGCTGGCAGCCAAGTTCCGATTCTGCCTAATGGCATCGAAAGCCGGCTGCGCCACGGCGTGGCATGAACAAAGCATCGCCACACACCATAGGGCAATACGTAGCTTAGTTCTTAAAGGCATTCAGCTTTTGTAAGTAGTAATCGCGTACTTCTGACCATTTATAGTAAGGTGCCGTCTTGCTTTTGACGGGCAGCGTGACTTCGTTTTCGTTGAGCAGAACCTTTACCAACACATCGGTATCGTCCACATTCTTCCGGTAGAAGACAAATTGGATGTTGGCTCCCATGGGGAACACCTTGTAGTTAAGCCAGCCCTTGCTCTCCAATCTCTCCATGTTGGTTTCCTGAAGCCCGAACTCATTAATCTCCATCAGACAGGTGAGAGGCAATACCATGGTCTCGTGGCCGAAACGCAACGTGGCTCCAGGGTTCCGCAATCGGATACAGGAGTCTGCCTCCTCAATGATGGTACGCAACAGGTTTCGCTGGGTAAACGGCTGCTGTCCGCCATTCAGCGGGCACGCTCCGTAGGAGAGATACCAGCGTACGTTCTCTATCTGCCAGTTGCTGTAGATTTCCTCGTCGGTAAAGATGTCGTACAGGGTGATGCGTTTGTGCAGCTCCGTACTTTGGAGGTTGCTGGCCAACTTAAACAGATAGTTATTGAGGCGCCATGCATCGACATTTTTCTCCATATACTCAGCATCGTTGAAGAGTGCTCCCATGGCACGTTCGTAGTTGCGGTGCTTATCGACAAACTCCATATAAGCACGTTGCGTCTCGAAGTTCGAGCGTTTGCCGGTCAGTTCCTTGTCGGTGAAATTCATGTACCACATGTCATGCTCTGAAGCATCGTGCCTGATATTCAGTCTGGGGTTCATGAGCAGCAGTTGCTGGAGCTCATTCTCCATGGAGAGAATGCAGCGGATGACAATAGTGCTCTTGGCATCGATGATGGCATTTCCCTCAAAGATTTCCGGGAAGCGCTCATACATACGCTTGGCTATCTGCCTGTGCTGGATGGCACCTAAGGGAGTCAGCTCACCCAGTCGTTTGTAAGCCTCATCGTATATCAGCTTGACACGCTTCAGCACGTCCTTTCCCAACGGGGTCAGCTTGCCAGCCTCATCGGCGGCCTTCAGTATCTCATAGGGACGCTTGTATTCATCATTGTTGATAAGGTATCGGGAACCATGACGGCCGTAATGGCTCAGATAAAACGGCTTTTCACCCTCTGGGGCTGGCGTCAGGTCACCCTGAGTTGGGCCCGGATAGGCTAAATAGTTACTGGCCGACAGGTGGGTGTCACTTTTGATTTCGTCGCGTGCCGACTGTGCTTCCGCAATGAGGCACGAGCACAAAACGGTACAGAGAAGAAAGATTTTTTTCATATATATAGGTTTTTGTTTTCGCTTGCAAAATTACGAAAATTCTGCAATAAACCCAAATTAAGCCTTATTTTTTTGAGTCGTCATCTTGTTGAAAGGGGAACACCTGCAGCTGAATGACATACTCATCATGAATATTAAGGTAGTAGCATGTTTCTATGAGATAGGTGCCGTAGCTACCCTTCAGCGGTTCCTTGTCACCATCATCGCCCTTGCGAGGAGCCAGTTGGAATCCCAGTATCTCCAGTTCGTCGCACAACGCCTGGTAGTTTCGCTTTACGCTCTTCTTGTCCTTGGAGTAGAGCTTGAAATAGTAGTTGTAGCCCGTAAACTGCTCATCGTCCCAACACATCTCCGCTCCAATACGCAGTCCTCGGTAGGTGAAGTCGTAGTTGTCCTCCTGCGTGAACCCGAGCTCGTGATAGTCAGGATGGTCGTCAATCAGCCAGTCGGTATTGTCCTGGATGATTTCTATGGCCGTTGCGGGCTTGATGCCCTGTATGTCGGAGGGGAAGCACCCCAGCGCATGGAACACCAGTTCGTCGATGCTTTTCTCTCGCCGTGCCGTCCTGAAGCCGCTGATGTCGAAGTCGGCTGCCTCACGATTGTCGAGGGTGTTGAACGAGGTTGTCTCACATCCTGCCAGCATCATCTTTTGACAAATGCTATTGATATACTCGGCAGAGTGGAACCCCAGCAGACTGAGGTTCAGGGTGGTACCGGCAATCGAGATGCTGACTATGTCGTACCGTCGCAGTTTGGTGGCCAGTTCTCCATAGCGAGACGTAGCGTTCCGGGCATGAGGCGGTGCGATGGGAGCCGTCAAGATTACGGTATGGTGGGTATAGTCCTCGGTCAGGTTGTTGATGCTGAAGTCCATCGTCACCTTTTCGTCGTTTTCCAACAGCAGGGTTGCCGGATAGCGGAACTGTCCGTCAGGCATACGGGTGCCGGCAGAGGCCATCTGCTTGATAACCAGTTCTTGACTTTTGGTTGATAATGCGTCTGCATGAAGCCAAATGCTCAGCATGGTAGGGAATATCTTGTCGTCTTGCGGCTTGTGCTGGGTGAGTGAGAAGGTACAGATGATGGTTTCGCTTTTCGAAAAGATAGCGTCCGTGGTTCCAAAATAGCCATAGTCCGTCTGCATGGCCTCGTATTCAACGGGGGGCTGGTTCTCGTCGATGCGTGGCGTTTGTGCACTCAATGCAATAGTGCCTAACCAAAGGGTGCAAAGTGTCCAAAAACGTGATTTCCTGTTCATGAATGCAACATTTTCAGCGCAAAGGTAGTAAAAAAAGTCAAAAGTCAAAATAAATTTTGCATTTTACTCACTAATTCGTACCTTTGCGGACATAAAGGCAATCATGAATGATAAATTATGGCAAGAACCTCAAACTGGTCAGATGACTATTGGCTGTTGTTACTGCAATTATATTTGCGGAAACCCGTCGGTATCAAACCGATGTACAGCCGTGCTATGGTAGAATTGGCGATGGAGCTACACATCGCGCCTCAGATTCTTTTCTCAAGAATGGGGCAGTTGGCTGCCCTGCAGACACCACGTATAGAACGCATCTGGGAACAATACGGTGACAATCCCCGACGGCTGACCCGTGCCGTTCGACTGCTTCGCGACATGAAGGGCTATGGCAATGCCGACGACTTCTACGAAGGAGTGGAGGTAAACGAGTCGTTTGAGAAGGACTTCCGCCCTGTTTCCCCCGACTCGTCATGGACACCGGTGGCTCTTATCCTGATATTAGACCTTTATTTCCGGCTCACCCCCCAGACCATGGTGGCTGCCACCCCCGAGATACAGGAGCTGGCACGGCTACTGAAGGTGCGCCCGGCTGACGTGGCCGAGGTGATGGACGTCTATCAGCACATAGACCCTTACCTGAACCGCCGCGATGTTGTGTTCAACAGTCTGCTCGGTCCCTGTTCCGACGTGTGGAACCGTTATGGAAACTGTGATACAGAACGTTTGGCGGCTTTTGCTGAAGAATTGAAAGAATATTATGCATAATTTGCTGGAAAAGTATTAACTTTGCACGCCAGAAGCAGCATCGAAGAACATGGCACAAAGTCAGATTCAAGTTCAGAGTCAGGAGCAATCGCTCAAACAGACGCAGAATTTATCGCAGCAGCAACTCCTGCTTTCGCAGCTGGTAGAGTTGCCCGTGACACAACTGCTTGAGCGCATCAATGCCGAGATGGACGACAACCCGGCACTGGAGGTAGTGTCGGGCGACGAAGTGGCCGAATGGAAAGAGGAGGCTGAAACCGACGACAACCTACCCATAGAGGAGGACTATGCCCAGCAGAGCGAACGCGAAGAGCGGCAGTCTGCCCTTGACGACGCACTGGCTGGCATTGGGCGCGACGACGAGGAACTGCCCGTCTATCATGGCGGCCAGAGCAACCAAGAGGAGCGTGAAGAAATGGTCTATGGCAACACAGTGTCTTTCTACGACCTGCTGAAGGAACAGATGGGCGAGATTGAACTGACCCCAAACGAGGCAGACATCATGGAGTATCTTATTGGGTCACTCGACGATGACGGTTTGCTGCGAAAGGATCTGGACTCCATCAGCGACGAGTTAGCCATCTACCACCATATTGACGTCACCCCCCAGGACATAGAACGGGTGCTGAATAAGTTACAGGATTTTGACCCTGCCGGCATTGGTGCCCGTTCGTTGCAGGAATGCCTGCTATTGCAGATACGCCGACGTGATGTCTCACGTCTGACTGACCTGATGGAGACCGTTGTACTGCAGTACTTCGACGAGTTTACCAAAAAACATTGGGAGAAGATACAACAGGCATTGGCACTGACCGACATTCAGACGGAGGTGCTGATGGCTGAGTTGCGTAAGCTAAACCCGAAACCAGGTTCCTCTATGGGTGAGAGCATGGGGCGCTCGTTACAGCAGATAACGCCCGACTTTATCGTCGATACCCAAGATGACGGTACAGTCACTTTCCACCTAAATAATGACGAGGTGCCTGAACTGCATGTGTCGCAGTCGTTTGCCGATACGCTCAAGGAGTACCAAACCAATGGTGAGCACATGAGCCGCCAGATGAAGGAGGCGCTGCTTTATACAAAAAAGAAGGTTGATGCCGCACAGAGTTTCATTGATGCCGTCCGCATGCGTCGGCGCACACTGATGCTGACCATGGGTATTATCATACAGTTACAGCACCGTTTCTTCGAAGAAGGCGACGAGGCAACACTGCGTCCCATGATTCTGAAGGATGTGGCAGAACGTACCGGACTGGACGTGAGCACCATCTCACGTGTCAGCAGTTCCAAATACGCCCAGACGCGATGGGGGACCTTCCCCCTGCGCTACTTCTTCAGCGACAGCTACGTGACTGCCAGCGGCGAGGAACTTTCCACACGTCAGATCAAGGTTGCCCTACGCGACATCATAGAGGCAGAAGACCATCAGCACCCGCTGAGCGATGATGCACTCAAGGAAGAGCTTACCCAGCGGGGATTCCCCATTGCCCGCCGGACGGTTGCCAAGTACCGTGAGCAGTTAGGCATCCCCATCGCCCGACTGAGGAAGAATTAAATAAGGAAGTTAACGGGAGCTTGCGAAGATGAATTATAAAGTAAATAGTAAAATAACAAAGGTGTCAAGAGAGAAGCAAATCATTTTAGGAGCCCGTGTGCTGAGCATGGTCTTCACCCCGTTCTACCTGCCACTGGTAGGCCTGTTGGCTTTGTTTCTATTCAGCTACCTGAGCCTTTACCCTTGGCTTTTCAAGCTCAAGGTCATTGCCCTGGTATGTTTGTTCACCATTCTGCTGCCCACGCTGTTCATCCGCCTGTACCGCCGCTATAACGGCTGGACGCTCATAGAACTGGGACAGAAGGAGCGGCGCATGGTGCCTTACGTCATCTCCATTCTCTGTTACATGACATGTGTGTGGCTGATGGAGCTGCAGCACATTCCCCATTTCATGGCCAGCATCGTCATAGCCGCCTTGGTGGTTCAGATGGTCTGTGCCTTCATCAACATGTTCTGGAAAATTTCCACCCATACAGCGGCCATTGGCGGCTTTGCCGGAGCGCTGTTCATCTTTGCTGAGGCCTTCGGTTTCAATCCTGTATGGTGGTTCTGCCTGTTGTTTATCGTGGCTGGTCTGTTAGGCAGCAGCCGCATGATTCTGCGTCAGCACACACTATTGCAGGTTGTGGCAGGATTCCTTGTAGGAGCCGTCTGTGCAGCCCTTGCTATATTGAAATTATAATCATTCATGATATGAAACCACAAGTCAGTATTATCATGGGCAGCACAAGCGACCTGCCCGTTATGGAGAAAGCCTGTAAGCTGTTGGACGAATTACAGGTTCCGTTCGAAGTCAACGCACTGTCAGCCCACCGCACCCCTGATGCTGTTGAGCAGTTTGCCCGTGGAGCCAAGGAACGTGGCCTACGTGTCATCATCGCCGGTGCCGGTATGGCTGCTGCCCTGCCCGGCGTCATTGCAGCCTCCACTACCCTGCCCGTCATCGGTGTACCCATCAAGGGCATGCTCGACGGACTCGATGCCATGCTTTCCATCATCCAGATGCCACCGGGCATTCCCGTAGCTACCGTTGGTGTGAATGGTGCCCAGAATGCCGCCATCCTCGCTGTTGAGATGCTCGCCCTGAGCGACGAGTCATTGGCACAACGTCTGTCAGCCTACAAGGAAAACCTAAAGCAGAAAATTGAGAAAGCCAATCAGGACTTAGCTGAGGTAAAATATGAGTACAAGACGAATTAGTACCGAGGTCCGTATCGGTCATTTGCTACTGGGCGGCAATAACCCCATCCGCATTCAGTCGATGGCTACTGTCGATACCAACGACACCGAGGGCTGCGTGGCACAGGCCAAACGAATCATCGATGCCGGAGGCGAACTGGTACGCTTCACTACACAGGGCACCCGCGAGGCGGAGAACATGAGGAACATCTCTGCCCGTCTGAAGGCCGACGGCTACTCACAGCCACTGGTAGCCGACGTACACTTCACGGCCCACACCGCTGATGTAGCAGCCCAGTACTGCGAGAAGGTACGCATCAACCCAGGTAACTATGTAGATCCCGGGCGTACGTTCAAGCATCTGGAATACACCGACGAAGAGTATGCTGCCGAGTTGCAGAAGATAGAGCAGAAGCTCGTACCTTTTATTAATATCTGTAAGGAGCATCATACCGCCGTACGCATCGGCGTAAACCACGGTTCCCTCTCCGACCGTATCATGTCACGCTACGGCGACACTCCTGAAGGCATTGTCGAGAGTTGCATGGAGTTTCTGCGTATCTTCCGCCGAGAACAATTCAACGACGTGGTCATCAGTATCAAAGCCAGCAACACCGTCGTTATGGTACAGACCGTACGTCTGCTTGTCAAGACGATGGATGCCGAAGACATGCACTACCCGCTGCACTTAGGCGTCACCGAGGCTGGTGAGGGCGAAGATGGCCGCATCAAGTCGGCTGTCGGCATCGGCGCATTGCTCACCGAAGGCATTGGCGACACAATCCGTGTCAGCCTCTCTGAAGAACCCGAATGTGAGATTCCCGTTGCCCGTAAGCTGGTAGAGATGATTGACGAGTGTACAGCATTACGTCAAGAGGCAGAACGTTCCATCAAGGACGGCACCGCCACACTCACACTTGATGCTCCTGACTGGGAGACGCTTCAACTGAAGGCAGCCATGTCCGTGGGAGCCCTCCTCATTGACCGCAAGGCCACTGAACTGACTATTCGTCTTGAAGAAGGTAGCAAACTCTCAACTCTCAACTCTCAACTCTCCACTTTGAGTGATGCCCTCCTCCAAGCCGCCCGCATCAAATTTACCAAGACGGAGTACATATCCTGCCCAGGCTGTGGTCGCACGTTGTACAACCTGCAGGAAACCATAGAAAAAGTCAAGGCAGCCACCAGTCACTTGGTAGGTGTGAAGATTGGCATCATGGGTTGCATCGTCAATGGACCGGGTGAGATGGCTGATGCCGACTATGGTTATGTAGGAGCCGGACGCGGAAAGATTTCCCTCTATCGCAAGAAGGAATGTGTGCTGAAGAACATACCAGAGGAAGAAGCCGTAGAACGGCTCCTCGCACTCATTGAAGAAGACCAGAAATAGGAAAAATATTTTCTTCCTATAAAAAGAGAGGATATGCCACGGCGGACATATCCTCTCTTCTTTGTTACCCCTTCACCTATTAAGGTTCTGGAGGCGTTGGCGTTTCTTTCTTCTCAATCAGAACCTTGCGGTACTTAACCCTCTTCAGGGTCTCCTTGATTTCCTGGTCAGGCACCAGGACAAGGTGTACGTTCTTGATACAGCTTCCAGCCTTGTACTCCTCGGAGGTTTCCGTTCCACTGGAACTGACACCCAGTTTCAAGGTCCCCAGATGAGGAATGTGGATGGCGTGGCCGTTACACAAGAGTTCACGCGCCTGCTTAGTCACAGCATCATTGATGGCCAATACCTTGGCGCGTTCGATCTTAGAGTCGCTGGCAATGTGGTTAGCCAGTTCGTCACTCACGATGGTCGGCAGCAACTTGACACGGAAGTACCAGTAGCCAAAGTAGTCCGACTTGCGGTTGTTGTTCTGGTAGGGAACAACGTCAATCATACCAGTCATAACAAAAATCCTTTCTTTTTTTAAGTTAGAAATGTTTTCAACAAACTACTCCTCAGTTTCCCACTCGCTCTTGTCGGTCTCGAACTTGACGGAACGGAGTGCTTCCTTGATCTCCTCGCAAGGAGTGAAAAGCAGGCGAGCCTTCTTGATCTGCTTGGCGCTGAGATACTTGCGGATGTCGTCCTTCGTGGGGTCAAACTCTGGATGACGTTCCTGGATCTCAGCCTCAGAGACACCTTTCGACGAGACACCAATCTTGAAGGTTCCGAGTCCCTCGACCTTGATGGCGTGGCCGTTGCATACCAATTCCTTGATCTGCTTGGCTTCAGCATCATAGACCATGGCAATCTCACTCTTCTCGATGTTAGAGTCCAGTGCAGCATGCTCACAAAGCGTTGATTCATCAATTGGCGTTGCCTGGTAGGCGCGGCCGTAGAAGAATTTGTACTGATCAGACTTACGGTTGTTATTCTGATACAGCTTGATTTTAATTTTACCCATAACTTAATTACATTTAGATGGAGTAAAGTCTTTATTAATCCCAGAAATCTACCAATCCCATGATGTTATCAGGGTGGAAGCGAGAGTCCTCAATGGTCACCGCAGGCATTTCGACAGTCAGTTTGTCAATGCGGTAACTGTAGAGTGCGTTCACCATATTTTCATAGTCGCGACGTTTCAGCGGGTTTGGAAATCCATTGTTGTCACAAAGGTAGAGATTGACGCCCATGTCAATGTAGTTGTCGCTGTCCAGCGGAACTATCCACATGAAGTTCTGATGGTTCAGCCGCAGGCGGGGACAATCCACCCACTCATGGTAGTGTTTGTAGCTGATGGGAATCTCGCCTTGAGGCAGAAACGAGATGTCGTTGACACGCAGATCTGTCAGCCAGATGGCCTTCCAGCTCTTTCTGTGCCCTTCAGCACTCAGTACGAGTCGGCCTTCCTCTACATCACGATAGCGTGTGATGTCTGTCAGTCTCAGTTCATTTTTCTTTGTTTCCATTTTACATCAGTTTATTTGACTTTCCGTCGTTTTCTGATGCAAAGTTAAAGACAAAAACAAAATAAAAATTCCACAATATCCTCAAATCGTGAATATTGTGGAAAAGGTGGAAAAGATGGAAGAATCCGGTGGAAACGAGATGGAAAAGCCCCGTTTTACACCGTCATCTCGTCCAAATTCAGATAAAGATTCAAGTCATCACACAGGCTATGAAGCCTCCGGAAGCCCTTGATGGATTGTTTCGTGTTCTTTTTCTGCATGAAGACACGCTCATCCCAAAGGTTAAAAGGTGTATCGCCCAGATAGCCGCTCTTATACAGGTTGATGGCCTCTTCTACCTTTTCAAGTTTTGCCTCCGGATACCAGCAACGCATCTGCTTGACGAAATCCGTAACCTCGTAACGGTCTTTCCTGATCAGATCGTGGTCTTTCAGATAACGCCACAAGGCGAACCAGTCGTAGTTGCACACCACCCTGTGGACGAAATTCTCCTCCAGCCATTCGCGTAGCTTATTCAAGTCCAGTTTGGAACCGTTATGAATTTCCACGAAGATCAGGTTTATCTTCGCAGTATTAATAATCTCCATAGCAGTTTCCAATGCTCTTTTCTTGTTGCTTTCCCTTACCAGTGCCTTGTAGGAGAGGCGCACCTTCCTTTCCATGATTTCATTCAGCGACGTATGCAGGTGCTCCACCTTGTCAATATGTACGATGGAAACCGTATTCCTACGCTCCAGACGTGCTATCAACTGTTTCAGCGATGAAATCTCAGACTGCTGCCTGATAATGATATCCTTCAGGGCATTGGTGTTTTTCGCCTTCTCAATCTTGATTATAACTGGATCTTTCTCTGGTGACGCAGGCAAAAACTCCGGGTCACCACCCTTTCCTTCCTGATTGGAATAGACAAGTCTCATCATGCCAATCCTTCCAGAAGGATTCACCATTCTAATTGCCATCCCATTTCTCATCTTATTACCTCCTTTCTTATTTGATTATGATGCTGCAAATATAAGCATTATTTTAATATCCCCATTGTTTTTATGAATATTTTTTGCAAAAACATCATTTTTTTTGCTTTCGCAACCCATTCTCCACACTTTTATGCCCCACGGTGTGAACTTTTGCCCGCCGTGGTATCAACTTTTGTTCGCCGCAGTACCAACTTCGTCGGCATTTCTTGATACCGCGGCGCACGAAAGTTCACATTGTCTTCAATGAAAGTTGATACCATCTCACGCTAAAGTTGATGCCACCGCCGACAAAAGCCGATGCTAATAAAATGGATGATCCAAACAAATATCAAAAATCACTATATTTTATAATTCCAAAAGCCAATTTCATCCGAAAACGCCACTATTTCATCAAAAAAACATTTTTTTTCTTTTTACTTTCTATTATATTTACTATCTTTGCACTTGACTCAAGTTAGCCCATAAGGGCTGGGAAGGGTCAAGACATTTTGGAATAAGACGTTTACGAACGTTATCTTCGTCACACGAATCTCGCAAATTCAAGACCAGAAGATACGCAACCGAAACGTCTGCGTTGGGTGTATTGTTGTTATTCGACAATTCTTCACGACGTGGGCAAACTCGAGTTGCTTATCCTGGTCAAGGCAATGCGAGAGCCCGTGTGAAGGATAAGCGAGCAGTAGAGCAACTCCCACGTCTTTCGCATTTTATATGCTACAAACTATCTACTAACCTGCCGAATTTTGGGAGCCATAGGCAACAAAACTATGTATAACTATGAAAAAGGTAATTTTGATGGTATTCTTTGTCATAGCTAGTATTATGACAATGGCGCAATCCTCGGATGCAAGATATCCTATGGGTGAATGGCAGACCTATGAAGGTGAAAATGATTCACCTAAGTATTTTGTAAGCCTGAGTATAAGCCGCGAAAATACTCCTGAAGAGAAGTTTAATATGCGTTCTGGTTGTGGAGTAATAACCATTTCTGATAATCAAACAAATAAAGAGATCTTCTCTGGCTTGTTAACCTATGCAGGTAAAGAGATAAAAAACATGATGGGCACAGGAACTTACTACTTTAATGTGACTACAACTCAAGGTAAAGCCTGTACTATCAGTGTAAACGGAAGCAGAACACCAATGATAATTGGTACAGGCGAATTAAAAGACCATCCTGCATTTAGTGAAGAAATAAGTTTGTGTCCAGGTGCTATGATGGGCACGGGAGGAGAAACATACGCCATGTACTGTGAGACAGAAAAGGAACTGCTTGCAGACCTACGTATTGCCGTGAAAGACCGTCGTAATCCCACAGTAGGTTTTGGCAACCTACAGCAATACATTAATGCTCATGCAAAACTCAATCCAAACAAGCCGAAGTATGCAAAGCCCAAAGGTACTGTGGCTGTTACTATACGTGATAACAGAAGTACCAAGGGCGCTAATATTGGCGTCATAAAGTCAAATCAGACACTTTTGATAGTTGATGAATTCGACGGATGGTGTCAAGTACAGGTTGACCAAAACAAATATGGTTGGGTACAACTCAGCACTGTGACGCTAACGAACACTCCAAGTACAAAATAATATTGCGACTTAAAAACAACAAATCAAACTTAAAAACATTACAATTATGAAAACAAACAAGTATTCAATTTTAAGATGGCTCGTGATAGCCATATGTGCATTACCCCTTATGTCTGCTGGCTGCGAAAAAGACGATCCTGTTAACACCCCAAGCGGAGGCTCAAGCAGCGGAGGTGGAGGCAGCCAACCCTCTAAGCCTTCTTATGCAGACTATGTTGACATTGTCATTAATCACTGTGAACGTGTCGGCAGTGTTCTAATGATAGAGTATTCTGTGACAAACAAGAAAAACGAGACCATTGAGGTGGAACTGCAATACCCCAAAGTAACAGACAATAATGGTACGACTTATGGACCTGTTATGGCTTTCGGTGAAAATGAATACACGGTAAGTGATGTATGGGCTATATCTGCCAAATTATCAGGTCGGGCATCCGTTAAAGGACATGCAAAAGTAAAGAATTTTGACCCAAGCAACACGGCTGCGAATGTTTCCTTTGAAGTTCCTGTATATATTAAGAATGTGGATTTGGACAACAACAATAGACAGTATCGTAAAACAGACATCAATGTTATTGACAATCGTATAATGGCTCATGGCATACAGACCAATGACTTAAATCTGCAATGGACAATGAACAAATGTTATAGAGGCGCAAACGGAACTCTCTATGTTAATTTTACTGTAAAGAACAACACAAACTCTGTTCTTAGCGATTTCGAATTTATCAAATATCCATATGACGAAGCATATGATAATCTGGGGAATAAATATGAACATTTTGGATTTCGTTGGGGAACTGAAGGCAGTTATAATTTTGATGGAATTAGTTTCCAAAACTCGACCAGTATAAGTGCAGGTAGTTCTGCAATTGGTACGTTCTGTATAGAAAATTTCTCTGCAAGCGCAACAGAGATTTCTGGCAGTTTTTGTGTTGGTGTAAGCAATTACATCATGAATGATGACAAAGTTCGCTTTATGACCATCCCCATTGAATAAATTATACAGATTCTCTCGGCTTAACGTCTATGCCGACAAGAAAATAAAAAATAATAATTGAAATAACTAAAATTCTTTTGATTATGAAACAGAAAACACTTTTGCTTTTATTTGCAATGATAGCTGTTTTTGCTGTACCACAGAAGAGTCTTGCACAAGCTACTAAAATTATC
>JAEEGG010002390.1_pt1 | contig 48498 bp, 43 predicted proteins | sample 9134161 | NCBI WGS metagenome assembly JAEEGG01 (sample SAMN16246543, study PRJNA631951) | gut metagenome | biome: gut microbiome; feature: rumen; material: CR-attached | host: Bos | place: Iran: Karaj | collected 2018-10
CGTCAACTACCCGCCATGCGGCGCGGGCCACGACGTGAGCTACGACGGCCATGTGTACCACACGGTGCGCGTGGGCTGCGAGTGCTGGCTGCAGGAGAACCTGCGCAACACTCATTATGCCGACGGCACGGATGTTCCGGCGAGCATGGTGTACGGCGACGACCCGTCCAACGAGGATGGCTTCGGCCTGTTGTACACGTGGTACAGCGCGGTGAAGGTTGCGGAAGGCGACAACAGCGCGGTGCCTGCCGACAGCGTGGCTCCGATGGGCGAGCATTACGTGAAGGGCATCTGTCCGGACGGCTGGGCGTTGCCGACATCGGCGCAGTACGACGACCTGTGGCAGAACGGCTACGGCACGAGCGGTGTGAAGGACAAGGATGCCCAGTACTGGCTGCCGGGCTATGCGGGCACGGACCCGAACTGCTACTTCAACGCAAGAGGCGCCGGCTACTATGACCCGACGACGGGTCGCTACTACAACCTGCTGGGCGACACCTACTTCTGGACGGGCGAATCCGCCCCGGATTCCGCAATGGGCCAGTGCAGCGTGATCACGCACACGTGCCCTGACATCGTGAGCCAGGAGCAGCTCAAGGTCCGCGGCCAAAGCGTGCGATGCGTGGAGAAGAAGTAACGCATAATTCTCCTAAACGAAAGAATAGAGTCAAGGCACCCTCCCATCGGAGGGTGCCTTTTTAGTTAATGGGCAACCGCTAACCGAAGAAAAAAATGTCCACGAAAATAAGGATTAAGCTGGCATTCTCCGTTGTCAGGTTCTGCCATGGTGGGGGCGTTGAGGTGTTGAGGCGAGGGGGTTAAAAAGCTAAGAAACTAAGGAGTTAAGGGGTGGGGGTGTTCTTCCGCAGCACACATCGTCCTTTTCGCGGCGTGCACATTTCTTCTCCGCCTCACACGCGTGCCGCGCCGCGACTGCCACACGCTGTTTTCCACTCCCCACACTGCGCTCCCTGTGGTCGCTTATGTGAGGTTAATAATATTATGTCCCTTCGGGACATCCTTGGTGGTTGTCATAAAGATGGCGTTAGTGTACGGCCTCGGAGAGGCCGAATCCTAATAACCCCACACAAGCGTAAGCGCAGTGTGGGGATTGACGGCGCCATGTGGACTCTCGCGGCGCGGCAGGCGCGTGCCACGGAGAATGGAATGGGACCGCCGCGAAACGAAAGGGCTTGCCCTTGGAAGTGTTGAGGGGTGGAACTAAGAAACTAAGGAGTTAAGAAACTAAAGAGTTAAGAAGTTAAGGAACCAAGAACCAAGACCAGAGACCAAAGAACAACATCCAATCGCCAATGCCAAAGGCCAATAGCCAATGGCCAACGGCTAACTGCGATTGCCGGACAATCTCCGGGTTTGCCCGATCTTTTCCCCCGCCTTCTCCCACCGGCGCCGGATCTCCGCGGTGAGTTTGCCGCTGGGGTCGCGTACGATGCGGATTTTGTCGGCGTGGGCGAAGATGGTGTTCGCCAACTCGTAACGTGAATGTCACCTGCTCTCCGCCGCACATACCATCTATTTCGCGGCGAGCACATCCCTTCTCCGTCTCACACGTGTGTCGCGCCGCGACTGCCCCCGCGGCTTTCCACTCCCCACACTGCGCTCCCTGTGGTCGCTTATGTGAGGTTAATGGGATAATGTCCCCCTGGGACATCCGTACTGGTTGTCACGAAAAGGAACGAGGTCTGGGGCATGGCGCCGCGATATTGTGTGCAGACATACTCAAGGCTACCAATTTGTCGTCCCTGTCGGAACGGGAATTCGGAAAAGATGCACATATGCGTGCGATCGCGGCGCAGCACAAGCCTGCCACGGAGAATGAATGAAACCGCCGCGAATTTTTGATGTTAAAGAGTTGCAAAGATACCAATTTTTTGCAACTGTGCAGATAGAGTGCAATGTTAGGAAGTATTTTTGCAAAGCTTATGGAAGGGATGGGTTTGGCAATGGGATTTTGTTATTTTTGTAAGCAGAAAATATTAGTCACACTTTATTAGTATTCAATAAATTATAAAATGAAGGCTGTGGGATGGCGATGTCCCACCCAATATTACAAACTGCTAAACGCTCTTTGAAACGATTGTCACTTCGCTACTGAATTAGAATTGCTGTCTCGCCTTAGGGATGGCGTGTCTGCCGTCATCGGCAGACGATGGGAGGTGCCTTCACCGGCACTTTGCCCTGGTTGGAATGTCAGTTCAGAAGCCGCGCACGTGCCGTCCCGGATCACGCACGGGCTCGCGCGCAGACGGCAGTTGCTACCTTCGGTACTCCGTAGCCTCAGTCGCAACTGCATGGCAACTGCGTCCTTCGGTACTTCGTACCTTCAGTCGCAGTTGGCTTTTCTTCAAGAAACCTGAAGTAATATCGGCGGAGAGACAGTCGTGGATAAGACAACAATAATTCTACAATAGAAAAAATGAGACGAACAGATAACACAATGGAGCAGACGGTGACGCACGACGTTCAATCCCCCACAAAGGATGTGTCGGTGCGCCTGCGTGACCTTTGGCGTTGTCTCGAAAGCAAACAGGATTTGCTTCGCCTCATCAACATCGCTTTAGAAGGCTTGTATGGCGATATGGCACAAATAGTCAGTATGAAACAGCTGGCGAACATGGCTTATACCGCCAACGGGGAACACCGTTACACCTCCTTCCGGATTCCCAAAAAGAAGAGGGGTGAATTCCGTTCCATCGATGCCCCTATAGCGCCGTTGAAAAACATACAACGGGCGCTCAACAGCGTGCTTCAGGCGGTGTACACGCCCCATCAGGCGGTCATGGGGTTCGTGCCAGGTCGCTCGGTGGTGGACAATGCCCGCGTGCATCTCTCACAACGGTACATCTACAATATCGATCTGAAAGACTTCTTCCCATCCGTCCATTCGGGGCGCGTATATGCCCGATTGCTTGCCAAGCCTTTCTCCCTGCCGCCGGAAATTGCCAGTCTCATTTGCGACCTTTGCTGTTTTACCAACAGCGACGGGAACAAGGTGCTGCCCCAAGGAGCCCCCACCTCTCCGATTATCACCAACATCATCTGCGAGCGGATGGATCGAAAATTGCAAAAGTTAGCCAAAGCATACGGACTTCATTATACCCGATATGCGGACGACATCACCTTCAGCGGCAGCAAATATGTGTTTGCATCGGACGGACGTTTTTGTTCGCTCCTGAACCATATTGTAGAAGAGGAGGAACATTTCACCATTAACTGGAACAAGACCCGCTTGGGACATCGGGGCAAGAGGCAGGAGGTGACAGGCGTTACGGTGAATGAGAAACCCAACGTGTCGCGCAGCTATGTGCGGCAGCTGAGAACCTTGCTGCACAACTGGGAGATGAACGGATACAAAAAAGCCCAGGCCGATTTTCTGGCGCACTATGTGACGACCAATACCCGCAACCTGCAATGGAAAGGCACGCATAAAATTGAGAATATCATTGCTGGTAAACTGCTCTATATGAAGATGGTAAAGGGCGAAACGGATTCCACCTACAAAGGCCTGAAGATTCGGTTTGACCAGCTTATGGAAAACCACCGGGAAGATATCAACACATTAGCCAAATTATATAAGAACAACAGGATATGAAACTGAACAGAATAATGGGGCTTACCCCCAGCAAAGAAATGGAGCCGATAGCTACCGGCTTCACGGCTCTTGACATAAAAACGAACGGCTTGCCTATTGGGGAAATAACGACCATTGCCGGACGACCAGGGATGGGCGATACGGCTTTTGCCGTCTCCCTGCTGCGCAATATCGGGGTGATTCAGAAAGTACCCTCGGCCTATCTGTCGTTAGATGTGTCTGAGTTTGAGATTGTAAAAAGACTGAAGGCCTCTTTGACAGGCCGTTGGGAGGTTGATCAGAGAAGACAGAATGGGCCGTCGCTCCCCAAAGCGGTGATTGAAGAATTCGAGAGTGCCGGCTTCCTCCATCGGACCGAACAGGATAAGAATCTTGTTTGGCATGATAATGAAAAGTATCAGGCTGACAATGCCCTGAAACTGATGAAAGAGGCCCCAGTGTGGATAGAACACGACTTGTGCGTGACCATGAATGAGATTATCAGTCGTATGGAGCGTTTGCATCAGGAGAATAACGTTCGCATTTTCTTTATTGATAGTCTGAAAGAGATGCTTCTTACAGGCAAATACGAAGTGTTAGCACAGGAGATCATAAAATTGCGTCAGGCAGCCCACCGATTGAAGGTGGCGGTAGTTGTAGTCGCCCCATTAAATCGTTCGGTGGAGATTCGTGCCGGGAGCAGACGGCCCATGTTAAGCGACTTGAGAGACTTTGGACACCTTGAGTTGCTTTCCTCATTGGTGATGCTCCTTTATCGTCCGGAATATTATTGTATTGAGGTATTTGAAGACGATACTCCGTGTAAAAACATGGCTGAAATCTTGGTTGAAAAGAACTGTTATGGAGGGATGGGAGATGTGCGTATGCGCTATGTCAACCATGTCAGTTTCCGGGAGGTGGTATGTGAAGGGGATTATTATCCGGCCCCGAAGATCTACAATGCCTCCTTTGATTAGTATGCCGTTTTAACGGTCGGGAATCAAAATCCAATCGTTGTCAAATTAAGCACACGCGGCGCAGCTCTTCGGAGAATCGGATAATGCCATCCTGGATTCTTTGTACGGTCTTTGCCGAAGGACGGCTTTTGCCTGTGGCATAGTGGCTGAGCTGATGCCGGTTAATGCCGGTTATGGTTTGAAGATCGGCGAGGTTGAGCCTGCCGTTGATGTAATGGAGAAAACTGGCGGTATCGAATTTGTACTCGAATGCCATTTCTGGCAATGAAGGAAGCATAGCCTTCGCTTCCTCGTATGAGTTCTGCAGGTCGGCGATGGTGGCTTCCACCGTTTTTCCCATTCCAATGAAACCGATCTTATGGTTTTGTTGCGGAATGGCCGTGAAAGTGCCGTCGCTGTTTCTCTCAATAATTACTGTTACATTTTCCATATCCTGTTTGTTTTAGGAGGATTACTTTACATTAACACCTGATTGCTGCTTTCAACTTCTTTTTTCAATTCGGTTATCTTCATCGCTCGTACACTTAATCCACCGCTGCAAAAATATACAATTGATTATTGTATCCAATACACAAATGGATATTTATATTAACAGGGTTATGAACAATAAAGAAGGGGGATGCTTACTGGTTTGGCGGTAGGTTTTAAAGCCCTTCCCCCAGCGGTTTCACAAGACGGTCGATGTCGCCGGCGCCGATGGTGAGGAGCACATCGGGGCGGTGCGCCTGCAGGTAGGGGAGAAGCTCCTCTTTCGGCAGCACCCGTTTGCTCGGATGCCTGATGAGGGAGAGCAGCCACTCGGAAGTGATGCCGGGGATGGGTTTTTCGCGGGCGGGGTAGATGGGCAGCAGGATGATGTCGTCCAGCAGGGCCAGCACCTCCGCGAACTGGGGTGCGAAGTCACGGGTGCGGCTGTATAGGTGGGGCTGGAAGACGCCGCAGATGCGCTTGCCGGGATAGGTGTTGCGCACAGCGGTGATGAACGAGCGCATCTCTTCCGGATGGTGGGCGTAGTCGTCGATGTAAACCAGGTCCTCACGGTCAAGGATGTAGTCGAAACGGCGCTTCACGCCGGCGAAGGTCCGTATCTTTTCCAGAATATGTTCCCGCGACAGGTGGATGCCCGCTTGCGTCTCTTCTGTGACGGCGGCGATGGCGGCGGTGGCGTTCAGCACGTTGTAGCGTCCGTTGGCATGGAGCGTCAGGCTGCTGATCTCCCCAGCGGGGGTGTGCAGGTCGAAGGTGATGTTGTTGGGCGCGGTCCGCAGGTTGCCGGCGCGGTAGTCGGCACGGTCGCCCATGCCGTACACGATCTTGTGCGGATGCATGATCAGGTGCTCGATGCTCTCCTCCACCACGACGGTGCGCGCCTGCGAGGCGAACTGGCGGAAAGCGTCAATGAGCTGCTCACGGGTGCCGTAAATGTCCAGATGGTCGGCATCCATGGAGGTAATGACGGCCACGGAGGGATGGAGTGTGAGGAACGAGCGGTCGTATTCGTCGGCCTCGGCCACTGCCATGACGGGATGCTCCCCTAAGACGAGATTGTCGTCGAAATTTTTGGCGATGCCGCCGATGAATCCGGCGATGCTGACCTCCGGGGCCAGCAGATGACACACCATCGAGGTGGTGGTGGTCTTGCCGTGGGTGCCGGCTACGGCGATGGAGGGCATCCGCTCGGTGATGTGTCCCAGCACCTGTGAGCGTTTGTACATGGGTGTGCCCTTCTGTATGAAATGCTGGAATTCGGCGTTGGTGCGCGGCACGGCAGGCGTATAGACTACAAAATCCACGTTTTCAGGAATGTGGGCGCAGTTGTCGTCGAAGTGGATGACCGCCCCCTTCGTTGTCAGCATGTCGGTGATGGGGGAGGGGGTGAGGTCATAGCCGTAGATGCTGTCCCCCTCGGCCAGGAAATACTGGGCCAGCGCGCTCATGCCGATGCCACCGATGCCGAGAAAGTAGATTCTTTTATTTGTCATAGATCAGGAAAACGGTTCTTCGGTTCTTGGCCCTGCCGGTGGCGGTGTTGTTGTCGGCAATGGGCTGGCTTTCGCCGTAGCCCTTGTAGCGCAGCCGGTTGGCGGGTATGCCTTTGCTGATGACATATTCATAGACGGAGTGGGCACGCAGTTCCGACAACTTCTGGTTGGCGTCGTCGGCACCGATGTTGTCGGTGTGGCCTTGAATCTCCACCTTCACGGTGGGGTTGTCCTTGAGGAATTCGATGAAGAGGGCGATGATCATCTTGGATTCCGCAGTGAGGGTGGCGGAGTTGGTTTCGTAGTAGATGTCGCGCAGATCGCATACCTTACCGGTCTCGATGGCTTTCACCTCGGCGTTTTTGGTGACCACGGGTTCGGTCATCTGCTCAGGGGTGATGAGCTGGGAATCGTACGAGTGCCCTTCCTTCTTCACGGTGACGATGAGGGGTTGCGGGTCCTCTTGCTTCACTTCGGTGGCCACGGCGTATTGTCCTGTGTTGGCGCTTACCACGCCGGTGGCGATGACCTTGGTGGAGGTGTCGCGGATTTCCACGGTGGCCCCTTCGAGATCGCCGTCGTCGGCCGTCACCTCGCCCTTCACAATCATCATCACGTGCGGTCGGGCCGCCTCATACAGTTCGAACTCGTAAAAGTTCCAGTCGTCTTTCTGCATCGTTTTTTCCGTTATCTTCCGGGAACAGAAATAACCTGTTTTCCCATCCAAACTGACGAAAAAGTTCACGTCATCTCCTTCAGAGTTAATGGGATATCCGATGTTGATTGGTTCCGACCAGCGGTTCTTTTCATCCAATTTGGAGAAGAAAATGTCCTGTCCGCCCATGCCGTCGTGGCCGTTGGAGGAGAAATAAAGCGTTTTGCTGTCCGTGTGTAGGAACGGCGAACGCTCGTCCTGTTCGGTGTTGATGATGGGGCCCGCGTTGACGGGCTTTTTCCAGGTGCCGTCGCTGTTGCGCTGCGTGAACCAGATGTCGGAGCCACCGAATCCGCCGGGACGGTCGGAGGCGAAGAAGAGCACTTTCCCGTCCGAGCTCAGCGACGGCTGCGATTCCCACGAGTCGTTGCGGTTGATATTGGTCCCCAGGCTTTGGGGCTTGGTCCATTCCCCGTCAATCCACTCGGAGTAGTAGAGATCGTAGTTGTTGTAGGTGGTGTTCTTGATGGTGACAGGCACCAGTTTGGCGAAGATGATGAGGTCGTTGGTGATGTTGATGGTGGGGCTGCCTTCTCCCTTGGAGTTGTTGAAGGGTTCCTCAAGGGGTTTGCCCGCGCCGAAATGCCCGCCCTTTTTCTTGCTGAAACTGAAAAACTCTTTCAGCTTCGTCTCGCCGTGGCCGAAGGGACTGTCGTCCATCACCTCCTGCCGGCGGGTGAAATAGAAATAGTCGCCGTCGGGGGAGAGGGTTCCTAAGTATTCATCGTGTACGGTAGATATGCCCTCCACAGGCTTGGGGTCGAACGGCACGGGGTGGTTGAGGATGTTGTTGAAGAAGTTTGCCCGGCGGATCAGCACTTTGGCCTCCTGCAGAAGCGTGTCCTTGCTGCCAGTGAAGGCATCGGGGTTGTCCACCACCACTTGCGCAAACTTGATGGCCTCCTCAAAGCGCTCGTTGAAGTAGGCTAACCGAGCCGCGTAGATGTTGTGGTGTATCTTGAAATAGGGACAGACATCGTAAATCCGGTTGAATGCCGCCAAGGCTTTGTTCAAGTCTGACTTGTCCTTGGTACGGGCCTGATAGTGGTTGGCCTCGATGGGAAGGTAAAGCCCCATGGCATAATAATAGTTGACTTCCAGATATTCGGGATGCTCGTCTATGATTTCATTGTAGAGTTCGTAGGCTTCGTCTTTTTTGGCATGGGTATGCAGATCCCGGGCCTTTTTGAAGAGTTTCTCGCTGTTCTTGTCCATTTTCTGCTGGCACGGATCTTCCTCCTCCTGCGCGAATCCCGCACCGGCGAAAGCCATGACAGCCACGAAGAAAAAAATGGACAATCGATTCATTGTCAGAGTGTTGTTGATTTGTGATCAGTGATTGGAGGTAGCTTGAATGTTAACTATTAACTATTAATTATTAATTGTTAATTGTATTAATTGTCTTTCGTCACCGTTTCCCCCGCCTCGATGATTTTGACGAAGTCGTCGGCCTTGAGGGAGGCGCCGCCGATGAGGCCGCCGTCCACATCCTGCTGGGAGAAGAGCTCGAGGGCGTTCTTGGCGTTGCAGCTGCCGCCGTAGAGGATGTAGGTGTCCACTGCCATCTGGGTGCCGAACTTCTTCTCGATGAGGGAGCGGATGTAGGCGAGCATCTCCTGTGCTTGCGCGGGCGTGGCAGTCTCGCCGGTGCCGATGGCCCAGATGGGCTCGTAGGCGATCATCACGTTCTCCATCTGCTCGGGCGTGAGCGTGTAGAGGGTCTCCTCAATCTGCTGGCGCACCACGTCGAAGTGCTTGCCGGCCTTGCGCTCGTCTAACGACTCGCCGCAGCACATCACCGGCACGATGTCGTTGGCTAACAGGCGCAGCATCTTCTTGAGCACGATGGCATTGGTCTCGCCGAAGTACTTGCGGCGCTCGGAGTGACCGATGATGCAGAAGGAGACATCCATGCTGGCCAGCATCTCCGCAGAGACCTCGCCGGTGTAGGCGCCGTTCTCATATTCGCTGACGTTCTGCACACCGGCGTAAAACTGGCTGCCATCCTGGCTGGCGTGGTCGGTGACCAGCTCGGCATAGACTAACGGCGGGCACAGCACAACCTCGGTGGCAAGATTGTAGTTCTCTAATTTTTCTTCGATGGTGCTGATCAGATCTTCGGCCTCCTCGAAGTCCTTGTTCATTTTCCAGTTTCCAATGACGATTTTAGATTTCATAAAGTGTTAGGTGTTTATGGGATTAATTGATTATGTTAATGAAAAGAAAACGGTTGCGGACTTGCACAACGCGGTGGCAAAGATATGTTTTTTTCGGATATAAGGATAATAAAAAAGAAAGTGGAATTCAGCCTCCCGAGGCCGTGCCTTCACGCCTTGTATGTGACAAATCTGTATGTGAATCCCCATTTCGGTTCCATATGTCCATCTATTTCATCCTGCAATTTAGTCTTTCGTCCCTTCAGTATCTATCGGACATAAGCACCTGTTCTCATTACTATATCGAATGTCATCATCCTTTTTGAGTTTCTTCATTCTCGGATGAAAGAAAAGAATGGCCTGTTTTCGTCGCTCTCCTGCCCGTTGAAGAAGTACCGATAACCCCCCATAGCGGGAAGAGGGAATTTTGGCGGGTATGTGGCGGTGTGGTTCATGGTGCGAAGATAGGAATTTTTCGGGTTATTAATGGGCTTTGACATATTTCAAAATCCGAGTCCAATCACTTGTCAAATTGTGAGGAAATACAAAAAAATGTTGTATGGTGTCATGTTGGGATTCGACCGCATAACAATATTTTTCATCTGAGAAGCAATAATAGTTTTCTATTTTGTACGCCGTCTTATCTTTTATACAACAGACATGATCCCCAACATGGAAAGAAGCAATTGGCAGAAGAAACAGTCTGTCCTTGACGTGAATAACTCTGATTTTTTGCGTGGTGTCCGAGCACCACCAAGACTTGTTCTTTCGATAGGAGACAATAATATCCGCAACTATAGGCGGCATAGAACTTAAACGAGAGTCTAATATAGTATAAAAGCCGTACATCAAGTTTTTACTGCTGTCGTCATCAAAAATATCGGGTCTGTTGCATCGTCCTGAAGTTGTCCAATTGGCATCATAATAAGCCCATAAACTGTCAATAGGCATCAAGTATGGCAAGGGTGCTTGTGCTTTGTCTTCAAGGTCACAATCCTCTATTTTCCTTCCGAGAGTGTCTGATGCCGACAGATAGAGATCTTGATTATTAGACGAACCACATGACAACAACAGGTTAAGACTAACTATCGCCCCATATAAAACATATTTATTGACCTTCTTGTGTTTCATCTGAAAATTCAGTTTTATTTGTGCCTTGAATTATCCCATCCATTGTGTTGAAAATATTACCAACATCTTCTGGATCATTCCCTTTGGTGAATTTAAAGAAAGAGCCCTTTTTATAATGTCTCATTTGATAAGTCATCTCCACACCTCGCTTTTCAGTCTTCGGAGCAACACCGCCGTCCCCTTCCACATCACGTCCTGCATAAACAGTGGCTCCTGTGATATCTGCTAGTTCTTGGGCAAAAGAAGTAACTCGAGTTGAACCGTTTCCATCGTCCACATCCCAGTCTGACCCTGCATTACATGCTGTAATCAGAATACAAGCATCCTTGTTGAAAACGATATCACCATTATCGACAGCTGTCTTCAGATAAGCTAAATCAGAAATTTCTATCCGTCCTCTAGGATTACCGTTGTATCCATAAACTACGCCATATGAACCATGTCCCCATATTGCAACAAAACCAATAGTGTGCCCAGGGTCTTCGGCAGTCGCTCTCTTTAATAGACCGCATAATTGTTCTATCTCATTTGGAGAGCCTTGCTTATCTGCAGCAACGATAGTTTCTACAATTGCTGACTCATGTATGGATTTCAGTAAAGGGTTCCGATAATTTACATCTCCGCCAAGACTGACACCGACAACTGCTTCCAAACCCTCCAGTTCTCTCGCCCAAATAGGCATGTTCTCCGCAAACGCATACGTGCTGTTCCACGGGAACTTCCCCGCCATCGGGTCCACACTCCAGAACCGCCCGATGCGGGTGTCGTGCATGCGGTACTCGAAGGCGTGCAGAGCTCCTTCTTCAAGCGCCTCATTATCAGCCTCTTGTCCATTGAACCCGTACCGATAATCTTCCCTACTGAAGCAGCGTTCCCGAATAGGATACCCGTAGGGGTAGTAGTCGTACACGGCGATGATTTCCGGGGCGTAGTAGTTCACGTAGCCGTCGCTGTCGGTGTCCACCCCTATCTTGCGGTCGGAGATGACGGCCATCACGTTGCCGAGGTGGTCGGTGAGAGAAGAGCCCGAAGGATTATATGTGTATGTGGCGGCGGGTTTCATTGGAAAAACAATCTAATATTTCAAAGTTCATTTGTTGAGCCGATTGATGATTTATTGATTTTTCAGAGATATAGGTATATCCTACAATCGGTTTTCGTTGACCTAATGGGGTGTTATAAAAAGAACATATGTTTGCTTGTTTTTTTTCCATAATAGGTTCATTCATAAACCATTTTTATTCTTTCATTGCTGGAGTCTTCTATCAATTGTTCTATGTCTTCCATTTGTAACTCTCGTCTTTCAACTAGGATGTCATCGATTTTTCTATTCTCGTCCATTATCCCTGTTCCTAGTTCTTTGGTGTCGATAGAGGAGAATATAAATTCAGTTATCTTTGATAAAATATTTAGTTGCTGCAAATGCAAATAAGCCAAAAACAAATGAAAATAAAAGATTATTTGGTGTCTGTTCCCATACAACATTCCAAGAGTTTGGAGCAGGATTGTAAGGTTGGGGCATTTTATAATCTAATGTATCTCCACTTTTTGTTCTTGCTGTCAAAATAAGAAACAAAAAAAGCACAATAGTCAAATACCAACAAATATAATTATTCGGTTTTCTGGACTTTCGTAGTTCCATTGTTGTATTTTTTTTTAAAAGCATCGGTTTTATATTCATCATTTAAATATATACCAAATTGTATAATTTGATTGCCAAGATTCATAATAGGGTCTGGTAAAGTAACATCTGGCGAGATGTCTAATTTCTTTGAAAGATATCCTATGCCTCCTCCTACGCAAAATTTTATTTTGGGATCGTTGTAGTACTTCAATATGTGTGGTTTAACTTTATTAATGTTTTTAATCACGAATGGCTGTGTCTCTTTTATTATATATGCGCCGAATGTAGAACCTGTGACCATAAAACCGCCAGTGGAAATAGCCTGCAAGACGCGGTCACTGCGAATGTTGTTTGCAAAAGGGCCAGCGGAAAACTCCCATTCTTTTTCGTATTCGGACTTTGCAGGCCTGACTTCGCCCTGATAGAGAATTTGTTGTGCCGTGGATATTTTTACCATTGGTTTTTTCAATTCGGCTAAGGACATTGCTTTCGGTATCACATACGTGGATTGCCTTGCATTGAAATAACTGAATGGTATTCCGTCCGATGTGTACCCAATGGTGTTCTCTATACCTTCTTGCCCGTCCATGTCAATAAGCCGTATCGGGGAGCAACTGGCGAACTGGAACGGTGTCAGCATTGGATAGTTTTTGGTCAATGGGTCAACACCCCAGAAACGTGCAACTCGAGTGTCATACATCCGGAAACCGTAATCCTGAAAGGTGGAAGGTTCATACACTTCGTTATCATTCTCCTTATCATTAAACCCGTACCGGTAATCTTCCCTGCTGAAGCAGCGTTCCCGAATAGGATACCCGTAGGGGTAGTAGTCACTCACGGAAATAATTTCTGGGGCGTAGTAGTTCACGTAGCCGTCACTGTCGGTGTCCACCCCTATCTTGCGGTCGGAGATGACGGCCATCACGTTGCCGAGATGGTCGGTGTGAGACGAGCCCGAAGGATTATATGTGTGTGTGGCCGTGTGGTTCATGGCGCGAAGATAAGGAAAAAATTAAAATCTAATGGTAATAGAATCGCTTTTGAGCAGGGTGACACCGCTGTAGTCAAACATTTCTGGCAAAGTGTCAATTCTGTACGGATAATACGATTCGCTGTAAACTGTCAAGCTGTCAATTTGATTTTTTATGGTAGGAGACCAAAAAACTTTATATGATAAATCTCCAATAACATATATGCCATACGACCCATCATCCTCCTTTTTGATTAACTCCTCTCCTTTTTCTTTATAAAAGAGTAATGCTGTGTCAGATGCGATTAGAATCATACCATATCTGGTGCTTTTATTTCTTCCAGACAAACTGGCGAACAAGATATCGTCACGTATTAAATAAACATCGTCTATTATAATGCCCTGGTCGCAACAATTAATACTTGAATTAACTTTTATGGGCCATTTTTCTGCTTCGACAAAACACTCACCTACAGCTGTGTTACTTACCGTGTCAATGTATGACTTTAAAAAATCATACACTTCACCTACAGATTGCTCAATAGAGCTGGTTTTTATCAAAGAAGTGGGCTTGCAAGAAACAAGCGCAACAATAATTATGCAAAACAAATATTTCCTCATTGCCTGTTTTTTTGAACTCGAGTCACCTCATGCTTGTGGTTATTCCAAACCGAATGACCGGAAATGGTGTTGTTTTGGGGATATAGAACATTTTGATTGAAATTGGAAACTTTGGCAGGGTCAGAGACAGCATTTTCTAAAAAAGTAAATACGCCATAACCACCGCGTGTTGTTCTTCCTGTGATAACTATGTAATGGTCTGTTCCAATTTTGTCAGTCTTTTTATTGTCATCATAATTTACACCAACAACAACGGCTCTACCTGATTCCAACTCTCGGTTAATGTAATCAACAGCCTCGTTATAGTTGAGTTTCTCCAATTGCACTCCATTATGATTGAGGGCGCCGGTCGTGGTCACCACGTTGCCCATCAAATAAGATCCCATTGTCTTTGCCTGCGCAGCAGCTAAACGGGCACAATCATTATTATACGGTTTTCCATCCCCGTCAACTCCTTTTACAGCTGGGTCTCCCCAAAAATAGGTATGCATAGACTTGCGATTGAAATTCTGGATGTTTGTATAAACCCATTGTGTCTTCTGTTGGTCAGCGGTGCCTGTTGTATTCCATCCATTCCCATCATTATACATGTGCTGTTTGATGTTGAAATAGTCATTCCCCATCCATGATACAATAGGCACATTAGAAAAATCGTAATCACCGAGCGAGAAACTATAGGTGCCGTCTTCATTCCTATGCTGTTCGGGGTCAATGCCAGAGTCTTTAACCGAAATATACTCCAACCCCTCCAACTCCCTTCCATCTATCACCCTGTTCTCCGCAAACGCATACGCACTGTTCCACGGGAACTTCCCCGCCAGCGGGTCCACGCTCCAAAAACGTCCGATGCGGGTGTCGTGCATGCGGTACTCGAAGGCGTGCAGAGCCCCTTCCCCAAGCACCTCATTGTCAGCCTCTTGTCCGTTGAAGAAGTACCGATATCCCCCCATAGCGGGAAGAGAGAATTTTGGCTGGTATGTGATGGTGTGGGTCATGGCGCGGTAGATTTTATTTCTGGTTAGACTAAAGAAATATGAGGGTTTCTTGCTGAAAATTAATTGAGAGGTTCCCATAGAATTAAAGATGGTAATTTGTCAGGAATAAACTTGTTGATAGTTTCAAAAAGATTTGTTATTTCATTAACTTCCATATTTTCAACGATGATTTTTCGGGATGTTTCACCAACGGCATAGTCGATTTCCCAATAAATTCCATCGATCCACGTATCATCTATATAGTGGGTCTCAATATTATCCAACTTCTGCAATGCCGATTCAATGTCAAGCATCTCCTCCCTCGTTAATTTCCTTTTTAAAAGCATGCTCTTGTTAGCCGTTATGTATGTGTTTTTTTTCAATTCAAAAACTAACAGATACTCATTCGTAACAACAAATGAATAATCATTAGAATAAGGCAACACCATCTGTTTGATTTCTAAGTTACAACAAGAAAAAGGATTTCTCTTGACTTCGTTTTTGTACGAAACACATGAAACCAACAAAAAAAACAGTGGAAAGGCTATCTTTTTCATGACATGCTTATTTATCAGGAGCACAATGCTGTTCAAACTCTTTAATAATGTTGTCTTTGTTCCCATATTCAGTTTCTATCATTTCGATAATCATTTTTTTGTTTTTTATTTTTTCTTTCAAGATCATTCTGCCATAATAATTCGATAACATATAGGCTTCGAATTCATCTTGATAATCATAATACGTAGGCGAGCTTGTTTCGTTATTCCAGCCCCATTCTCCCCATGAAAAACCAGCACCATGCCTTGTTTCATGAACCAGTGTCTTTGGCAATCCGGAATAGAACCAAATAACCATTTTGTTGTCGTCTTTGTTGTAAGATATTCCACCCCCAGACAGATACTTCCCTTCGGGATTAGGTCTTGCGAAATAATAAAACATTATCTTAGAACTGATTACCTCCTCAAAAGCATCTTTAATATAGATTAACCTCAAACGCCGTGAATTAAGTTCTTTGATATCACGCGTCATTCTTTTGTTAATCTTTTTGTTATCATAGCCCATTGTGGACCATTTGTTCGATAACTCTTCGATAGCATTACTTATTGTATTGATTTCATCACAAACTTTCTTATAAGTATCATTAAATTGAACACGTGCTTCATTATTTGCAAAACTAGTATCAATACCCATATAATCTACAAACCGCACTGGATTCCCCGCAAAGCACGCATACGGACTCTCGTACTCCTTGAAAACAGGGTCCACATTCCATCTTCTGCCTAACCTGCTGTCGTACTGCCAAAAATCCGCACTCAAACTCACCCCATCCCCAAGCACCTCATTATCAACCTCCTGCCCGTTGAAGAAGTACCGATAATCTTCCCTACTGAAGCAGCGTTCCCGAATAGGATACCCGTAGGGGTAGTAGTCGTACACGGCAATAATTTCAGGGGCGTAGTAGTTCACGTAGCCGTCGCTGTCGGTGTCCACCCCTATCTTGCGGTCGGAAATGACGGCCATCACGTTGCCGAGGTGGTCGGTGAGCTCGTAGCGGCGCAGCCCGATGGTCGCCGTGTCGTAGGAGAGCAGCGTGCCGCCCGGTCCGAGGAGGAAGCGCTGCTCCGACTCGCCCAACCGCTTGCTGCCGTAGAAAGGTCGCTCGATGGCCGTCAGTGTGTCGCCCTTGTGCGTGTATATGCACATCACGTTGCCCGTGGCGTCGTGGAGGTAGTAGTCTGTAGTGTCGCCCCGCTGCTTCACCTGCCGCTGTCCGGTGGGATTGTAGCGAAACATGGTCAGCAAGCTATCGTTTCTCCATATCCTGTCCACCTTGCCTGCCGCGTTCCAGGCTACCCGCAGCCTCTCGCCGCTATCATGGGTCAGGTTGCCTACGGCATCGTATTGATACGAGCTGCTGTTCAGTCCGGTAGCGGTTATGGACCTCAGACGGTTTTCTAAGACATTATATTGGTAAGCGATGTTGTGCAGTGTCTGCTGGAAGGCGTTGTTGCGATACAGTGAGGTGATGTTTCCGTTGAAGTCATAGGAGTAGAGTGTGGCGAAATTGTAGGCCGGATTGCCCCAGTTCGTCCCGTTCAGCGTGGCGGTCTGCATTTGTTTGATGCGGTTGAGCTTGTCGTAACGGAATGTTTTCAACATTGACTCCGTCTGATTACGTATTACTGACAACATAAGGATTGTTTTATTGGTGGACAAACTTGTTGAACAAATAATATACCGTGTAGTCAGTAAAGCAGAAGGGCTTTCAAGAGTCGGATGCGATTCGCTATATTATTTCGTGGCAAAGTTACATTTTTTTCATATCAAGTCCTTGCCATTGTTAAATTTTTTATGCCAATCTATCCCCAAATACGTATTTTTAAGCGTTTTCGTATCCACCACAATCTTGCGGTCGTTATTGTATAAACAGGTTGTCGTTTGGGTGAATTCTTGATACATATCGCCGAACGATTGCGATGGGTTTACCGTCAATAGGCATTGAAGAATCTGTCGAATTTAAGGATGGTGAATGCTTGCGAAAATTGAGTATCTTTGCCGCCTGTTGTTTTTATTAAAACCTTATCGTTATGCGTTATCAACCCCTCTCTGCCCAGTCTTATGCCCGTAACCGCCGGAATGTGGTGGGTGAAATGGAACCCGAATCCATAGCCGTGCTTGTCTCCCACGACGAATACCCCCGTTGCGGCGACACGACGCACCCTTTCCGCCAGAACTCCAATCTGCTCTATCTCTGCGGCATCGACCAGGAGGATACTTTCCTGACCCTCTCGCCGTGGCATCCCAATCCGGATTACCGGGAGATCCTTTTTATAAAGAATCCCTCTCCTGAGAAAATCATCTGGTTCGGCCATCGTCTATCCAAGGAGCAGGCTTCGGAAATCTCCGGCATCAAGACGGTGATGTTCGCGGAGGAGTTCGATGGTGTCCTGAATGACCTGATGATGCACGCGCGACACGTATATCTGCACATTCCCGAGGATCCCCGCATGAAGCCCGACTTTCCCACGCGCGAGATACGGTTCGCCAAGCAGCTCCGCAACGACTACCCGTTGCACGACTACCGCCGTTTAGCCCCGATTCTCTATCCGTTGCGCGCCACCAAGTCGCCCGAGGAACTGGAAACCCTGCGCAAGGCCTGCCAGATCACGCGGGCTATGTTCGAGCGGGCATTGAAGGTGGTGGAATCCGGACGCTATGAGTATGAGGTGGAGGCCGAGATGACGTGCGAACTGCTTCGGCAAGGCGCCACTACCCACTCGTTTGCCCCCATCGTGGCTTCCGGTGCCGACACCTGTATTCTCCATTATATAAAAAATGACAAGGTCATGCAGGATGGCGACCTGCTGTTGATGGACTTCGGGGCCGAGTATGCCAACTATGCCGGCGACTGCTCACGCACGGTGCCCGTGAATGGCAAGTTCACTCCGCGCCAGCGCCAGGTGTATGAGGCGGTGCTGTCTATTTATAAGGAAACAATCCCGAAATTCAAACCCGGTATGACCATCCATAAAATCAATGATTTTGTTTTCAAACGGATGGATGAGGAACTGATCAAGCTGGGTCTTTACACCGAGCGCGATGTGGCCCTGCAGGATCCGGCCAAGCCCTGTTTCAAGAAATATTATATGCACAATACCAGCCACTTTATCGGGTTGGATGTGCATGATGTGGGCCAGCGCGACTGGGTGTTCCAACCCGGCCATGTGCTCAGCTGCGAGCCGGGCATCTACATCGCCGAGGAGGGCATAGGCGTGCGTATCGAGACCGATGTCGTCGTGGCCGAAAACCCCATCGACCTCTTCGCCGGCACGCCAGTGGAGGTGGATGAAATTGAACGGGAAATGATGCGGTAGAACCTTGAACTTTTGGAGAAACTAAGAAACTAAGCAATCATTCCACCATTTTAAACTATTAATTGTTAACTGTTAATTATTAATTGTTAATTGTAAATGTTCCTCCTTTCGCAAATATTATCCTGTCGCAGCCTTTCCATTGTCGGGATGGCTAAGAATACCGGTAAGACGGTCTGTCTGAACTATATTCTGGACCAGCTGCGCCGGACGGACAAGGTGATTGCGGTGACTTCCATCGGGTTGGACGGGGAGAAGACCGACCAGGTGACGCAGACTGAGAAGCCGGAGGTGACGTTGGCGGCGGGCACCTATTTTGTGACGTCGGAGTACCATTATCGCCAGCGGCAGCTGCTCTCCGAGATTTGTGCGCTCTCGTCGGAAACAACCTCGCTGGGTCGTTTGGTGACGGCCCGCGTATTGCAGGAGGGCAAAGTTATCCTGACGGGGCCGTCGTCCACGGGCCGTATCCGCGAACTGATCCGGGATATGCGTGAGCGGGATGTGGACCTCACCATAATTGACGGGGCGCTTTCGCGGAAGAGTCCGGCCTCCCCATCCGTTACCGACGGCCTCATTCTGACCACTGGCGCGGCCATCGCCCCGGATCTGAATACTGTGGTGTCGAAAACCCGTTTTGTGTATAAGTTGATTGGCCTGCCGGAATATGACACTCCTTTGCGGGAAGAGTTGTTGCTGGCCGAGCCGGGCATTTTTACGATAGGGGAGAATGCAGTTCATCGCTTGCCTGTGGCTTCTCCGTTGTTGTTCGCCAAGTGCAAGGACCAGCTTTTTACAAAAGGCAACACACTGTTTGTCAGCGGAATCGTGACGGATGCGATATTGGATTACCTGCGGGTGCAGCCGAATGTGAAGGAGGTGAAGGTGGTGGTGAAGGATTTTACGAAAATATTTGTAACTCCGTTTGTGTTGCAAGGCTTCTTGCAGAAGGGCGGACAGCTGATGGTGCTGAAGGCCCCGAATCTGCTGGCGATGTGTGTGAATCCCGTGTCGCCCACGGGCTTCAAAGTGGAGTCGCGTCAGCTGCGTGAGGCATTGCAGGCGGTAGTGCAGGTGCCTGTTTACGATGTGATGCAAATAGAGGGCGGACAGGTCACTTCTCCGGAATCCGGAATGTGACAGGCTGGCTGACGTGTTTGCCGCGACGGGTGGTTGCCACGAAATGGCACACGCCGACATCGCCCGGTTCCAAATCCCGTATTTTCACGAAAAAGTCGTCCCCTTCCCGGCGGGTGGCGTCCACGACGTATCGTTGCGGATGTTTTTTTGTGCTGTAGGCGAATTGCGCATACTTGATTTTCTCTTTGTCCGAATGTGCCGTGCCATGGAACGTTACGGTGGGGTGGCTGCCAGACAGGAAACTTCGGTTGGGATCAATGATGATCTCGTTGAACCCAAGGATGAGTCCGTCTTCTGCAAGAGTGTCGGGTGCGAAGATGATGCGCACAACCGGCTTGGGGGGTGTTTTGCTCTGGTGATAGAAGTACCAGCCGGCCCCGAGACACAAGAGTGCTATCAAAAGAATCCGGATGAATCGCCAGAGGGTGCGGCGGTTCTTCGGTTCCGTTTCAGAAATGGCGGGTGCGAGTTCGGATGACATGGCGCGGGCGGGTTATATGGCGGCTTGGGCGTACAACACCAGTCGCCAATGGTTGTGATCTTCGTCGTCGTATTCGAAGATCAACTCTTTTTTCGTGAGTTTCATTACCTTAGCTGTATATTGGTAATGATGCCCGATAATAGTGAAATCGAGACTCAGCTGTTTGTTTTTGTCCAACAGTCGCCACATACTGAAAGTGGATTCGCGGACCTGCCCGTTGTGGTAAAGCATGACGGTCAGGATGTGGTCGGCATACATGTTGTAATAGACTCCCGGTCGGTTGGCGTGAAGGTCAGCCTCCTCGATGGTTTCATCGTTCAGATAGACGTGTGCCACTTTCCAGGCGTTGATGATGCGGTATTCGGGGCTGATTTTGGCGCTTTCCGGATAGCAGGAAGTGCAACATACGGCCGCGAAGCCTAATAGAAGGACGAATAGGATTCTGCTGAGTTTCATTTATTTTTTTCCAAATTATTCATGTTAAACATTCCTGCTTAAAGACAGGATGAATTGATTTTGCAAAAGTAATGTTTTTTTATGATTGGAAAACAGTATGTTTTATTCGACGATAATTTTAAGGATAACAATATTTTACAAGATTAAATATTCGATTGTCATTTTAAAATCATTGTTTTCCATGTTATATTTAACAATTGATTGTTAAAATAAATTATTTGTAAAATATATAAAAATATTTTGTATCTTTGTGGCTGATAAAAAATTGAATATGATAGAGGGGAGGGGAAACAGCGATTATAAAATAGCAATCCGTATTCTTTTACTGTGGATTGTACTGGGAAGAGGATGGCCTGAGGGGCGGGCGCAGATGGACACCCGTACTTGTTTTCTGCTTTATACGGCATCGGACATTCCTGCGGCATACTGCATGATGAACTCGTCGGTTCTGTCTTTAGAAGTGGGCAACGATTTTTGCACCAAGGAGATGACGACTTCCATGCTGCGCGGCACATACACACGCAAGGGGCACAACCTGTTGCTTTCGTTCTCGCATTATGGATACCATGCGTTCGGGGAAATGACGGTGCAGGCGGGCTACGGCAGACGCTTCGGCGGGCGTGTGGCCGCCACGCTCCAAGGGGTCTATCGCCTGCAACACGCCCGCCTCTACGCTTGCCAACATTCCGTCACCTTCTCCCTCTCGTTTTATTGTGCCATAACCGAAAAACTGAACCTCGGGGTGGCCGTGTTCAATCCGGCGGCGCTGAAACAGGGCATCGTCGGGCGCGAAACCATCCCCATCCGATTTTATGTGCAAATTGGATACCTGCCCGACCGCCGTCTGGCCGGCAGCCTGTTTTGCGAAAAAGAGCTGCCGGGAAAATTCAATGCCGGCATCCGATTGCTGTACCACCCGACTACCTACTTGTTTTTGGAAACCCGCTGCGGACTCAGCAGTCTGGCCGTCCGCGCATCCGTGCCGTGGAAGAGATTCCACATCGGATGCTCCGCCCAATGGCATTACCGGGTCGGATTTTCGCCCGCTTGCCACATCGATTGTATCTTTTAACCCTTCATGCCATGATTATCCATCTCATTTCTCCCATTATATATTCACGAAAGATATACCGTCTGCTATGCCTCCTTGTCTTACATATTATAATAATCAGTCCTGCTCTATTGAGGGCGCAAACGGACAGCCTGTTTCCTGTGGATAATCTGCTGGATGAGCTGGAAAATCTGTTGGACCAAAGCGAGGAAAACAATTATGATTATACGGAAGAGCTGCAGGAACAAATAGAAAATTCTGCTTGCAACACATACAATATCAATGACTTGCCATACGAATATGCTGTAACAACCCTTAGAATGTCACCATACCAGTTTTACCAGCTGCAACTTTATATTGAACAGTATGGACCGCTTGTCACATTATATGAGATAGCCGCTATACCGGGTTTCAGTGAAGAGGACATGGAGCGGCTACGGCATCGGCTGACGCTGTCCGGCCAGGGGAACACGAAATTCCAATGGCGTGACCTTCTCCGAAAAAGTCGCCACACCCTTTGGCTCCGGTATGGGCGGGTGTTAGAGCGGCAGGCCGGATACGACACCACGCGCCCCACGCATTACGCAGGCACGCCCGGACATGTGTGCTTCCGCTACACTTGGAATATGAACGACCATATAATCCTTAAATTAGCTGGTGAAAAAGATTCCGGTGAGCAGTTTTTCAAGGGGAAACAGCCTTACGGGTTCGATTTTTACGCCGGATCCCTTTGTTTTAAAAATATAGGACTTGTCAAGGAGGCGGCGGTGGGTGATTACCGGCTCAACTACGGGCAGGGATTGGCCTTGGGAAGTGCTTTGCTTTCGGGTAGAGGTGGCGGCCCGGATGCCTTGCGTCGCTTCGGGACCGCCATCCGCTCGGTGGCACCCTGCAATGAGGGCAACTTCCTGCGGGGCTTTGCCCTTCGCTTAGGTGATCAGCAGTGGAAAGGCACGCTCTTTGGTGGACGCTCCTTCGGAACGTTGGATAACCACTATGGGGCCGACCTTTCTTGGCAGCGAGCGCTGTTCCGAGTCGGACTTCGGGCAGTGTGCCACACCCTCACCGACACCATTCAGGAAGATCTGTCGCATAAAATCGCGTCATCGTTTATTCCTGTTGGCTTTAATGTTTCCGCTGATTATCAAATTCTTATAAAACATGTCGTGTTTTTTGGAGAGGTGGGAGTTGACCAAAACGGAAAGGTAGCAGTCTTGCAAGGTGCCACTTACCCCATGACCCCTACGACCAAAGCGGGTTTGCTGGTGCGTCATTACGACCGTGATTTCCACGCCCCGTTGGGCAGGGCTTTCAGCGCCTCCAGCACCAACCGGGGCGAGAGTGGCGTATACCTTACCTTCGAGCAAATCTTCAGTCGGCGGGTGACGGCGAATGCCTATTTCGACTATTACCATCTGACCACTCCTTCCTATCGCTGCGACGCTCCCGTGGTGTGCTTGGCATTGGGTGCCTCTGCCAACTGCCAATTCTCACGAAACAGTCAGATTGACATCCGTTATACATTAACAAACAAATCCGAAAACCTTACGGACGCGCATTATCGTCTTATCAATACATATAACAGGCATAAATTTAGGATGTTATGGATAAACATGCCACATCCGAACGTGCGACTGAAGACCGGAATCGAAGGCTGTTTCAGCCATTACCCTCGCAATCGCTTAACATACAGCGGTATTCTTTTGTATCAGGATTTTGCCTGGAGTATAAAAAAGCCCGATATCAGTCTGCGGTTGCGGATGGCCTTTTTCGACACGGATCGGTACGATGATCGGCTATATGCGTATGAGGATGACGTTTACTACGCGTTCACCATCGGAAGCTATTATTACAAAGGGATTCGGGGGTATATTGTGCTTCGCTACAAGTACAAATGGCTAAGTGTATGGCTACGCGTGTCGCGAACCGAATATCTGGACCGGAAAATCATCAGTAGTGGTCTGAATCAGATTGACAAACCGCACAAATCCGAAGTGAAGGCGCAAATTATGTTCAGTCTGTGACGGATTCCTCGGCCATACGGTCGCAGAGGAATTTCATTTTCATCAGATCCAGGGCCAGCAGGGAGGATTTTTTCAGGACAAAATGCTGTAGGATTTTCTCTGCGGCGTTCAGCAATTTATGCACAGGAACTGTCAGATGATAGCGCTTGCATTGGGCATACATCCGCATTAGCCGGCTGTTTTGAAGAAAGTTGTCCGGCAGTTTCCGATCCCGATGAAGCCGGATGAGATTTTCAATGGAAGTCTCGACTTTCAGCAGAAACACATAGTTCGTGTCGATGCCGTCGTGATACAATTCATTATCCACATGTTCCACGGGCACATCTGCCATTTGCAGTTGGATGCCGAAGAGTGTGTCTTCAAAACCATACGTGGAGATGGATTCGTCGAAGCGGCAAATTTGGAACAGATTCTTGGTTGTCAGCATGTTAAATGGCGTGAAGGCGGCGTAAGGCTTCATGTTCCGGCGGGCGGCGGTGCGTACCTCGCGGCGTACGCCATACTTCCATCGAAGTCGATGGCCCTCTTCCGGCATTTGTTCGCGGTAGGCCAGTCCGCCCGACACCACGAACGGCTTACTCTCCGCAGAACGGTTGCGGATACATTGCAGATAGTGGGAAATGTAGTCCGGCTTCTTCACATTCGCATCGCAGTCCATGAAGAGCAGATAGGGATAGCGTGCGGTATCGGCCATATGATTGCGGACCTTGGAACGGCCCTGGTTCTCCGTGTTCGTCAGGAGAATGACTTCCGGTTCATGGGCAACATCCTCATAGAATCGATGATACGCGGCATCGGAGGCGTCATCTTCCACCAGCACCTCGAAGACGAGGCCCAGCTGGCGGCATTGGCGCAGCAGGTCGCGCACTAAATGACGCAGGTCCACATTATAGGCCGGAATCAGGATGGAGAGCATCAGACAACAGTATCAATCAGTTTCCCGTCCTCCACGCAGATGGTTCGGGTCGGGAACTTGTCGATCATCGGGAAATTGTGGGTGGCCATGATGACCGTGGTTCCTGTTTTGTTGATGGTATGGAAAAGCTGGAAGATCTCTTCGGCGGTGATGGGGTCGAGGTTGCCCGTGGGTTCGTCGGCGAGGATCACGTCCGGGTTGTTGAGCAGGGCCCGCGCAATGCAAACGCGTTGTTGTTCGCCGCCCGACAACTGATAGGGCAATTTGAAATCCTTGGTGGAAAGGCCTACCATGGAGAGCACCTCCTCGCAACGGTTCAGCATGGCGTTGCGGTCTTTCCAACGGGTGGCACGCAACACAAACAACAAGTTCTCGATCACCGTCTTGTCGTTCAGCAGCTGATAGTCCTGAAACACCACGCCGAGCTTCTTGCGCAGTTCCGGGATGCGCTTCGGCTTCATCTTCAACAGGTCGAAGCCAATGATTTCAGCCTTTTCACCTTTGGGCTTGATTTCCGAAATCAGCGTTTTGAGGATGGACGATTTGCCGCTGCCCGTCTTACCTATCAGATAGACGAACTCGCCCTGTTTCACCGTGAAGGATATTTTCGGCAGAATCAGGATTTTCTTCTGGTAGATGTCCACATTCTGGAACGACACCACGGTAGGGGGTTCCGAGATGATGGGACCATCGCTTTGCGGTTGGTCGGTCTGCGCCGGCATCTCGTTCGTGTCGGCCTGCGGTTGTTCTACGGTTTCAGGGGTTACGGGTTCCTGGTCCGGATTAGGCATCGATGTTTGCATAAGTGGCATTTTGTTCAATAAATTCTCGACGTGGTGGCACCTCGTCGCCCATCAGCATGGAGAACACGTGGTCGGCTTCGAGGGCGTTCTCGATGGTCACCTGGCGGAGCGTGCGGAACTGCGGATCCATGGTGGTGCTCCAGAGCTGCTCCTCGTTCATCTCACCAAGACCTTTGTAGCGTTGCACGTGGACTTTGGCCTCCTCCTTGTCGCCGGCGGCCTCCGCCGTGTACTGGGTGCGCTGTTCTTCGGTCCACGCATACTTCTGGTATTTGCCCTTCTTGATCAAATAGAGCGGCGGTGTGGCGATATAGACGTGGCCTTGCTCGATGAGCTCGCGCATATAGCGGAAGAAGAAGGTCAGGATCAAGGCGGCGATGTGGCTTCCGTCCACATCGGCATCGGTCATGATGATCACCTTGTGATAACGCAGTTTGGAGATGTTGAGGGCTTTGCTGTCCTCCTCCGTGCCGATGGTGACGCCAAGGGCGGTATAGATGTTCTTGATCTCTTCGCTTTCAAAGATGCGGTGTTGCATGGCCTTTTCCACGTTGAGGATTTTGCCTCGCAGCGGCAGGATGGCCTGATAATGAGCATCGCGGCCCTGCTTGGCCGTGCCGCCTGCGGAGTCACCCTCCACGAGGAAGAGTTCGCATTTGGAGGCGTCCTTGGAGGAACAGTCGGAGAGCTTGCCGGGCAGACCGGAGCCGCCGAAGGCGGTTTTGCGTTGCACCATCTCGCGCGCCTTGCGGGCGGCGTGACGGGCCTGCGCAGCCAGCACTACCTTATCGACAATCTCCTTCGCATCTTTCGGATTCTCCTCCAGATAGTTGGTCAGCATTTCGCCCACCATCTGGTTCACGATACCCGACACCTCGCTGTTGCCCAACTTGGTCTTGGTCTGTCCTTCGAACTGCGGTTCCGCCACCTTCACGGAGATGATGGCCGTAAGACCTTCGCGGAAGTCGTCGCCTGAGATCTCCACCCGCTCCTTGCCCTTGCTGAGCTTGTCAAGCATGTTGTTGTCATCGGCGTACTTCTTCAGTGTACGGGTCAAGGCGGCGCGGAAACCCGTAAGGTGGGTGCCGCCCTCTATCGTGTTGATATTGTTTACGTAAGAATGGATATTCTCGGTGAAGGAGTCGTTGTATTGCATGGCCACTTCCACCGGCACTCCCTGACGTTCGCCTTCGATGTAGATAGGCTTGGAGGTGATCTTGGTACGTCCCTCATCCAGATACATGATGAAGTCGCGCAGACCGTTCTCCGAGTAGAATATGTGCTTCGGGTGCTCGCCGTTCTCGTTGGTCTTGCGCAGGTCCTCGATGGAAAGGTGGATGCCCTTGTTCAGGTAGGCCAGCTCTTTGAGGCGGTCGGAGAGACGTTCGAAGTCGTAGGTCGTCACGTAGAAGATGGTCTCATCGGGCGTGAAGGTGATTTTGGTGCCGCGATAGTCGCTTTCACCCACCACTTTCACCGGATAGAGGGGTTTGCCATACGCATATTCCTGCATGAAATGTTTGCCATCGCGGAACACTTCGGCGATCATGTGCTTGGACAGGGCGTTCACGCAGGAGACACCCACGCCGTGCAGACCGCCGGACACCTTGTAGGAATCCTTGTTGAACTTGCCGCCTGCGTGGAGCACGGTCATCACGACCTCCAGAGCGGAACGGTGCTCCTTCTCGTGCATGTCCGTGGGAATACCACGGCCGTTGTCCAGCACGCAGATGGAGTTGTCTTCCAAAATGGTCACTTCGATATTGTTACAGTAGCCGGCCAGTGCCTCATCGATGGAGTTGTCCACCACCTCGTTCACCAAATGGTGCAGTCCACGGTCGCTGACATCGCCGATGTACATGGCGGGACGTTTACGGACGGCCTCAAGGCCTTCCAAAACTTGAATATTGCTGGCGCTATAGGTTTCTTCAGTCGGAATAGTCTTTTCTATCTCACTCATTTTCAATCTCTTTTGTTAATTCTATAAAACGTGCAAAGATACGAAAAAAAACGGTAGCCTGAGGCGTTTTCATGATAAAAAACACACTTTTCAGAATACCGTTTTTTTAAGTGAAACAGGGCTCTTCCGGCAGGTCCGGAGCCGTTATTCCCCGCCGTCAAGGAACGGGTCAGGCATGAAGCCTGCGGTCCATTTCCTGGGCTAAATAGGAGGCCACATCGTCGGCGTAGGTGTTCATGCCGAAGCCGGCGTCGAAGCCGAGTTCCTTGGCCAGCTCGTGCGTGATGCGCGGGCCACCGGCGCAGACAATGAGCTTGTCGCGCAGACCTTCGGCCTCCAGCATCTCGATGAGCTCGGTCATGTTTTTGATGTGTACGTCTTTCTGTGTCACGGTCTGCGACACCAACAGCGCGTCGGCATGCATCTCCACGGCCTTGGCGATGAACTCCTCGTTGGGGATCTGGCTGCCCATGTTCAGCGCGTCGAACATGTCGTAGCGTTCAATGCCGTAATGGCCGGCGTAGCCCTTCATGTTCATGATGGCGTCGATGCCTACGGTATGGGCATCCGTGCCAGTGCTGGCACCCACCACGATGATTTTGCGCCCGATATGCTCGCGGATGAATTGGTCGGTCTCCTGCATGGACCATACCGTGGACTCCACTTTCGGCACGTGGATGGTGGTGTAGTCCACCGTATGGGTGGTGGAGCCGTAGCAGTTCACAAACGTGAACCCATTGGTAAGCTCCTTGTAGTAAACCACCTGCGGGTTGTCGAAGCCCATCTTCTTGAGGAGTTGTTTGGCCGCCTCCACCGCCTCGTCGCCGCAGGGCACGGGCAGCGTGAAGCTCAGCTGCGTTTTGCCGTCGTTCATCGTGTCGCCGTAGGGTTTCACCCGGGTTAAATCTAATGTCTGATCAAAATCCTTTTGATCCATTGAATACAAACCGCCACTCATTGCTTTGTTATTTTAGGGATGATTGTTTTATCTTTTAGATTCGTTTTTTAAAGCGGCAAAGATACGAAATATTCCAATATCTTGAAAAAAAGGATCAAAAATGATGTCAGACAATCTCCTTCTCAAAATCTGGAAGCAGAATACGAAAATCGGCGGTGATAACCAAACGGCTGAATGTGCCGGGCAGTGCGTTCAGGATACGCTTCAGCATCATCTCGTTCACTTCCCCATTGACCAAACAGCTGGCGGCACTCGTCATAGTGGGATTAAAAAAAGGCGGTTATGTACATGATGGCGCAAGGCTGGCATGGACAGTTCTACAAACAACGCTTTTTCCCAACGCCTCCCTTTCGCGACGAGCATGCGTGAGGGATTGCAGTGGAAATGGATGGCGGGGGAACCGTTGCACACCTTTGGAGACTGGCAAAAAGGGAGAAACTGACAAGCACTTGTCTCGTTGCTGCCAGACATTGGAGCGGAAAGCCCGACGGCGCGGTGGCATTGGATTGCGTGTGCAAATGTGGCGTAAGTCCCGCCGCCGCGCCGGCACGCCCAAATCAAAAAAATAATGCAGAACCTTGATTTGTGCTATCAAGTATATAATTCCCTGAATTTTTAAATTTCTAAATAAAAAAGCCATTGCATCTTATCCAAAAAGCCATCCGAAAAGTTTAATAATCAAAACAATGGCGATTCCCCAAATAAATATTTTCCATATTATGCCGGCGCAACCGCCACCAAATTCCAACGCACCGGCAGCAAAACCTTCAGCCTTGTTGTCGGAAACCAACATTCCGATAAGCCCTCCGATAAGGGCAACCACGAGAATAATTACAAGCCATCTCATAAACGTATCAGATTTATTTTTACCCGGCAAAAATACGTTTCATATCCCATCGCATGGAAAGCTGCAAGGCTTGCAGGGAAATAGTGATGGAATATTTGTTTATTTTTGCAAAGTTTTTCCCTATACCCGTTTGATATCGTTATTTTTAAATCCAATGGCCAAGATAAACAACACCATTCAAATTGATATTCATGGAATGACTGTGGACGAGGCACTCAAATTGCTGCGCGAGCAGATGAAAACCGCCCCGCGCTGGATAGAAAAGATTGTCGTGGTACACGGTTACAACCGGGGTACGGCCCTAAAAGAGGCCATCCCCAAACTCCGAAGTCCACGCATCAAGGAAATTGCTCCTTCGTTCTTGAACGACGGAGAGACCATAATCTGGTTGCGCTGTTGAAAGAGAAGATTATGGCGACATTTTTCCATTGTTAATAATGCTTGTGGCACCTCGGTACCGCACGAAGTCATCTCCCCTTCTAATTTTAAGAAGGGGTGCCCGAAGGGCGGGGTAGTTAATATGGGTTATCATTCCCTGTGAGTTGTAATCCGGCTTATCGTTATGGAAGCCGCCATCTCCACAACCAGTCCGAGACACTTCACATAGAAATCCATGATAATTGACATTCTGTAATGCCACGAAGATAATGACAGTTCAACTTCTATATCATTGCTTTCTTTTTCCCGATGAGACAAGAGGGTAAGAAAAACGGGTGAAGTATATGTGAATCGTGCAGAAGAAAAAGGGGGAACGTGTGTCAGAACAAGTCGGAATGAGTGCCCGTTTGCAAAAACAGAAGGGTATGCCGTTTTTCATTCTGTTCCTATGTCATTAGCCAGGCAGGTTGTATATGACATTTCCGTTTTATGAGATTTCTCTACTTTACGCTTTCATTCCCACAAAATAATCCCCCTTGTCCTCAAACAGGACATTGAAGGAGGTCATGCTGCCGTAGATGCGGGAGATGTACTGCTGCAGGTTCACCTTTTCCTCGTCGGTGAGGCTGTCGCTGCTGTTGATGTTCTGTTCCAGCACGCGCAGGCGGTCGCGCATCATGACAATCTTGTGGAAGAAGGTCTCCACGGGGATCTCCTTCGGGGCGAGGTCGGGGTTGGCGGGCCGCAGCACCATGGTGCCGCCCTGCCACTTGCGCCCCAACTCGGCCTTGTATTCGATGCCGTTGTACTTGGTGAGCAGATGGGTGAGCACGCGCTCAAACTCCTTGAGGTTCAGCTTCGGCTGGTTGTCGTCAGCGGCTTCCACCGGCTCGACGACTTCCAGCTGCACGCTCATCTTCGAGAATTCCACTTCGCCGCCCCGCACAAAGATGACCTTGTACGTCAATGCACCATTCATGCTGATGATGCCTTCGCCATATTTCTCGTGGCTCACACGGGTTCCTACCGCGAGATTGTCTTTATCCATAATCAATTGATGTTATTTCTGTTCTTGTTTCTTTTCAGACTGTTTCACTGCCTCTTCCAACGTGATGCGTTGGCCGGTTGCCACATCGATGAGGATGTATTTGGTGCTGCCCATGCCCAGTTTCTCGGCATATTTCAATTGCTCGATGCCGCTGACATGATTCACTTTCTGAAAGACATGCTCGCAGCCGTAGGCCTTGGATGTGAGGTCCTGGCAGGCCTGGTCGATGGCCACGACATCTTTGGAAGCCACTGCACCGATGTCGCGCATGAAGGGCTTGGGTGCCTTGGCGGAACAGTCGCAGGTGGTGGAGATGTTGGCCATGACGTTGATGAACACCATCGGACGATGGTCAACCAGCACCTTGGTGTACTCCACAAGTTTGTCGAGGAAGCGGGTCTCGTCGTAGCCGGAATTGTCCGGGGAGAAAAGTTTCAACGGGCATTCCGCGATGCACTTGGCACACCCGATGCACTTGGTGGTATCTATGACGGGACCATGGTCGTCCACGGAGATGGCCACGGCAGGGCATTGACTGGCGCAACGGTTGCACTGGAAACACTTGTCGGGTGTGTTCACCTTGGGATAGTTGTTGGCGTGGATGGCCATCTTGCCTCCCGGGGAGGCCATACCCATACCCACATTCTTGATGGCTCCGCCGAATCCTGACGAACCATGTCCTTTGAAGTGGGAATAGATAATGTAGAAGTCGTAATTCTCGAAATGGTCGCCCGTGCGCACGGTCTTGCAGAACTGGAAATTCTCATCACCCGGATAGATGATTTCGTTGTCCGCATCCAGAATGTCGATGGGGGCAAACGTGAACCCGTGCTCCCTCGCCAATGCGATGTGGGATTTGGTGAAGCGACGGTCGCTGACATACAGCACGTTGGTCTCCACAAAGGTGGGGTGTACCTTGTCCACCAGCGGGTGTAGCAATTCAGGATTGAGGAAGTTCTGGTTGCCACGCTCTCCGAAGTGTACCTTCAAACCGATGTTTTTATAACTGGAGACATCCACTCCCATAGCCTCATAAAGTTTCAGGATATTCTCCGGGGTTATCTCACTGCAAAAATAGACGATAGATTCTTTAGGCTCGGTGGCTTCCGTCGTCGGGCGCTTATGCTGGGCCATCAGGCTGCCTATCAATAGGAGCAGACCCAAGACCAAAAATGTTTTTTTCATTTTTAAATTCTTAATTATTAACTATGTAGTGATTGGTTCTATTTTCTGTTTTTCATTAACTCAATAAAGGGATTGAAATAATGTTCGCCCTTGGTGACCACGCCGGCGAGTCCCTTTCCACCGTTCATCGGACGTTTCACGTCGCCGAAGATACCCTTCTCCAATGCGGAGAACATACCCTCGGTCTCAATTTGCTTGAGCAGTTCGATGGTGTTGTTGAGCACGGTTTTGGCGCGTTCGCGGCAGATGCCGCCTTCGCGGAATTCCATCTCCTCGCCGATGCTCCGCATGTCGTTGAAGATGTAGCGGGCATTCTCGATGGAGAGGTATCGGTCGCTCATGAACGGCGTATGGATGGCCTCGGTGGGCATACCGAGCAGCTGGATGCCCTGGTGGGTCCAGATGCCGATCATGTTGAAGAGGGCGTCTTGGATATGGCCGCGGAAGATATTGCCGGTCATGAATTTCGTGGGCGGCATGTATTTGAGTGTGGCCTTCGGGAAGATTTCGCGGGTCATCTGCGCCTGTGCGAGCTCGAGGAGGAATCCGTTTTCGAGCATCGGGTCCATCTCGAAGGCGTGGCCGAGGCCCATTTGTTCCTCCGGCAGGGCGGCCAGGAGGGCCAGCTGCTCGTTGATGAGGTCGGAGGCAAGTACCGTGTGGGCGGCCTCCACGGCATCGGCGGTGGTGAGGTAGTTGTCCTCGCCGGTGTTGATGATGACGCCGGCATAGCCGTTGATGATGCGGGAGAAGTATTGGTCCACAAGGGTGCGTTGCGGGTTGATGTCGCGGAAGAGGATGCCGTAGAGGGCGTCGTTGAGCATCACGTCGAGGCGTTCGAGGGCGCCCATGGCGGCGATCTCAGGCATACAGAGGCCGGAGCAGTAGTTGCAGAGGCGGATGTAGCGGCCCACCTCTTCGCCCACCTCATCGAGGGCCTTGCGCATGATGCGGAAGTTCTCCTGCGTGGCGAAAGTGCCGCCGAAACCTTCGGTGGTGGCACCGTAGGGCACGTAGTCAAGGAGGCTCTGGCCCGTGGTGCGGATCACGGCGATGATGTCGGCACCCTGGCGCGCGCCGGCCTGGGCTTGCACCACATCCTCGTAGATGTTGCCCGTGGCCACGATGATGTAGAGATAGGGTTTGGGGCCTTCGCCGATGGTGTTCAGATATTCGTTACGCTTGGCCACATTGCCCTTGATACGGGTCAGGCAGGCCTCAATATAGGGCTGCACGGCGGCTTGGATTTTGTCTATGGGATTCAGTTTCAACGTTGTGATATCCAGCGTTCCGGCAGCGATGCCTTCCGCAATCGCCTGCGGGTCCTTGCCCGTCTCTAAAATGGCATTGCCGATGAAATACAGGATTCCCTGGTTCAGCACGCCCTTTTCCAAGACGGAGTCCACCACGCGGTTGGGCAACGGCACCCCGTTCTCGTCCACCCCGTCAATGCCGATCAAACGGCATAAGGTGCGCTCCACCGTCACGGTGGTGTAGGCATCCACGAATTCCTGAACCTGGTTGGCGATGTTCTTTGCTAATTGTTTGGCCGCATCTACCTGTGCGAAATCCAATCCGAGTTTACTTTTTCTCATGCGATATAATGGGGTTTATGGGTTTGTGATGTTTATTGTGTTCGTGAAGTTTGTTAATAAAGCTTATTGTTCAAAGATCTTAAAGTGGGCGAGGTGCCATTTCTGGAGGCGGTATTGCAGGGCGGTCCAGAGCACGCCCCAGCCGTATTTGGAGCTGCGGCGGAAGTTGATGGAGGAGGCTTCCGGGAAGTACTTCGTGGGACAAGTGATCTCGGCGATCTCATAGCCGGCGTAGAAGATCTGGGCCAGCATCTGGTTGTCGAACACAAAGTCGTCGGAATTGTCCATGAAGCGGATTTTCCGCAGAACCTCCGAAGAAAAGGCGCGGTAGCCCGTGTGATATTCGGAAAGTTTCTGGTTCATCAGCAGGTTTTGTGTGAAGGTGAGGCAGCGATTGAAGATGTACTTATACAGCGGCATGCCGCCCCGCAAGGCGCCTTTGCCGAGAATACGGGAGCCCAGCACCACGGGATAAAGCTCATTGACAATGACATACGACATCGATTCAATCAGTTTCGGCGTATATTGGTAGTCGGGATGGAGCATGATGACCACATCGGCGCCCAACTCAAGAGCTTTCGTGTAGCAGGATTTCTGGTTGCCGCCATAGCCTTTGTTCACATCATGGCGGATGATATGATGGATGCCTAACGATTGTCCCACCTCCACCGTGGCATCCTGCGAACAATCGTCCACCAGGATCACCTCATCCACAATGTCAAGAGGGATCTCCTCGTATGTCTGCCGCAGCGTCGATTCGGCGTTATAGGCGGGCAGCACCACACATATTTTCTTGTTCTTTAGCATAATGATTCAAAAAAAATCAAAAAAACGCGCAAAGATACAAAAAAATAGAGAATAGGGGATAGTTGGTTTATAAGGTTTTCCAAAACCTCCCTGTAATATCCTCCCACGCGTGGCCGTTTCTTTTGTAGAGACGCTGGTTGGTGGTGCGTTGCTTCAGACTTCCCTTTCCCGGAATGTAGGGGCCCAATTTTATGAAATCAAACACGTTAGGGTGGGGTGGCATATCGTTGCGTCCGGAATACCAGCCCGTCTTAAGAGGATATTGTGTGCGTACATGTTCTGCCAGACGTTCCACCGCCGGCACATCGCGGTCGCCGCCCATGAAGCACACGCACGTGATGTCATCCGCATAGCGTGCCAACAGACGGTCCAGAACGGCGGTGTCCAGCTCTTCGCCGATATCCTCGCGCAGGTGCGGACTATGGCATCCTTCACAAAGGTTCGGACAATGCGTGATGTTGATGGCCAACGTCACCTCATCGGGAATCTCCTGGAAAACAATGTCGTAGTTGTAGTATTTCATATTGGCTGTTGGCCTTTAGCCATTGGCTTTTGGCGTATGTTGAAAAAAAATCATTTTAGGCCAATAGCCAACGGCTAATGGCTAATGGCTAATGGCTACTCCGTCCACTTCCCATAATACCGCTTCGACGCTTCAATCTGGCGGGCGTGCGAGAAGTTGCTGACGCGTTTCATGTAGCCGATGATGCGGGTGAGGTAGTCCACATTCTTGCTGTGGCAGTGGGGACACTCTTTCAGATAGCGCTTGTCAATATGGCCACAGTTGTTGCACAAAGTGTTGGGAATGTTGAAGGTGAAGTAGTTGCAGCCCTCCTTGGCGGCCACGCGCAGCAGTTGGCGGTACTGTTTCTGCGAGAGGTGCTCCTCCAGGTTCATGTGCAGGGCGGACCCGCCGGTGAGGTGCGTGATATAGTTGCGCCCATGCAGTTTGAACTTGTCGATGATATCCAGAGAATCATCCTCCACAATATAGAAATAACTGTTGTAGCAGTCGCGCGGCACCTCATAGCCATCCTCTCTGTCCCACTTGGCATGTTTCACGCCCACATTCTCGGCCGGTATCATTTCGCAGTTGAAGAGCAGACCTTTCTTGCTGTATTTCTTGTTGTATTTTTCAATGAGGCCTAAAATGCCCTCCACGAATTTCTGGTACTCCTTGTTGTCGTTGATGGGGATGCCCATGAACTCGGCGGCCTCTACCAGACCGTTGATGCCGATGGTGAGGTACTGGCGGTTGATGGCGATGAAGCCGGCATCGAACAGCGGTAGCATCCCTTTCTCCAACAAGTACTTGAGGTTCTCGTTGTAGGCCATCTGCACTTTGTGGGTCAGGTCGATGATGTCCTCCAGATATTGCAGGTAGGGTTTGTCCAGACGGTGTGCCTCCTGGATGCAGCGGTTGAGGTTGATGGTAAGCACGCTCTTGGAACCCGTGGACACGCCGCCGGCACCAAGGGTGTAGCTGAAGCCGTTGTCTTTGATCTCGTTACGCAGACGGCAGCAGCTGCTCAACGAGTCGGCGTTGTCGCTCACGTAGGTGAAGAAGGAGTGGCCCTCGGCGTACATCTCCGCGGTGAAGTCGGCGTATTCCTTGTCTTTGATGTCGCCGTTTTCGGAGAGCAGGGCCATGGTTTCCACGGGGAAAGTGAGCACGGCGCGGGTGCGCTCCTGGTTGAACCAGCGCATGAAGCGTTTCTGAAGCCAGCTGACGGACTCCCAGTGCGGTTGGCTGCCGTCGGGGAAGCGGAACTCGCCGAAGAGGCTCTTGAAATAGTATTTGTCGTAATACGAGATATTCCAGAATACGGACTGGAAATTGCGTGCGCCCGTAGGTTGGTTGATGGAATAGACCACCTGCTGGAAACAGTCAGTGATTATCTTGTCGATGGTGCGCTGCTTGGTGGAGAGATCCACCACCTTGTCAGGGTTCTTGTAGTAGTCGGGGCCGTATTCCAGCTCGATGAAGTAGTTGAGGTACATCAGGAATTCGGGTGTGGCGCAGGCGCCGCTCAACATGCTGGAGACCATGAACACCATGTTGATGAAGCCGCCGCAGAACGATTTCAGATTCGTGGGTTTGGTGGCGTTGCCGCCGATGCTTTGCGTGCCACTGAGCAGCCACGGATACATGGTGATGCTGGCGCAGTAGTTGGCAATGCTTGTCTCGTCGTTTTTGTAGATAAAGTGGTGATTAAGAAGACTCAAGTATTTATCCGACAGCTCTTTGCCAAACATCTCCTTGATGCGGTCACAAAGCATACGGCGGTTGAGGCGGATGAAACTCGACTTGGGCAGTTCGCCGATAAGCGTGGCGATGTTCTTTTTCTCCACGTTGGCGTTGGCGTCGTATTTGCTGCCGGTGGCGGCGTTTTTGGCGTTGCAGTAGTTGATGAGGAAGTCGAGCTTGTCCTTCACCTCGCGGTCTTCATAATGTTTTTGGCGGTACAGGATGTATGATTTGGCCACTTCATAGTAGCGTTCGGCCATAAGGGATTTCTCCACCTGGTTCTGGATCTCCTCCACGGCGATGCCGTCGTGGATGGAAAGGCGGCCCAGGATGTTGGTCATGATTTCCTGCGTGGGGAAGGAGTCCACCGACACGAACGCCTTGGTGATGGCGCTGCGGATCTTCTCCATGGAAAACGGCTCTCGTTTGCCGTTGCGTTTGATAATGTAAGTGGTTTCAATCATAGGTTTGGTTTGTGTTAAGTTGTTATTTGCAACTTACCGGAATAGAATGGTCCTTGCGGACAGGTGCGCTTTTATCCCGAAAGCTACGTTCTGGCAGATGCAGGCAGGTCTTCTGGCTCGTCCCACTTTCCGGCGTCTTCCCAACAACGGTTTATTGTCAGTGACGTTGGTGCCGGAAAGCTGTAAGGGGCTGACAGCTACGGGAATAGCTCCTGATTTTCACAGGATTCCCTTTTGATCCTTTCGGAACCTGAATCCGGTTGCAAAAGTACGATTTTTGACCTTTTTCTCTTCTGAAAACCCCATGAAAATTTATTCACATTGGAAGCCTTTTTCAAATAAGGGGTTGCGCAAAAAAGTGTATAAATTGTTAATAAGTCGGAAGGGCGGGAGAAATCATGAAAAAACAAAAAATGCCGGATGGTGTTTTTTTAATGGGGGGATGTTTTTGTATAATAAATTTTATACTTTTGCCCGCTGGAAAGGGCAAATAATGTTAAAATCTGCCCTTTATAGAGGGCACTATGTTGCATTATTGAATTATTTAATTGATTATAAATAAAATACGATATGGAGATTCTTTTCAAGAAACACGACCGTTTGTTAGAAGTCACACCGACAAAGATCATCCGTCAATGGGCAAGATCCATCAATTGGGAGGCGAGAATGATGGCGATTCGCGGCCCGAAAGGTGTGGGTAAATCAACCATGATGCTGCAATACATAAAGTTGCATTATCAACCATTAGACAGGCAGGTGCTATATGCATCTTGTGATGACAATTATTTTAACACACATACTCTTTTGGATCTTGCAGAGCAGTTTTATTTGATAGGCGGTAAACATCTTTTCCTTGATGAAGTTCACAAATATACCAATTGGAGTCGTGAAGTGAAAGAAATATATGATTTCTATCCCACAATGCGTGTTGTGTTGAGTGGAAGCAGCTTGCTGAGTCTTACGGAGGGCGATGCCGACTTGTCAAGACGATGCGTAAACCACGACATACAAGGTCTTAGTTTTCGGGAGTTCCTGCATTTTTATAAAGGGATAGAGATACCTGTGTTCCCTTTGGAGCAATTGCTTAAAAATCCGGCTCCGCTTATGCAAGAGATGAACAAGGAAGGCAGACCGGTTGCTCTTTTCCATGAGTACCTCAAGTATGGCTATTACCCTTATTATTTGAACAATGAGACTGATTATTATACGACCATTCAGCAAGTTGTGAATCACATCATTGATAATGAACTGCCTCGTATATGCAGGGTGGATTTGGGCAATACGCGCAAACTCAAGTCACTGCTCACCATACTTTGTTCAAATGTGCCATTCCAAGTGGATATAGCCAAATTAGCCACCTTGAGCGGGCTTAAGCGGGACACTGTAGTGGCATATTTGGGATATCTTGACAAGGCCAGACTGATACATTTGTATTATTCCGACCTCAAAAGTGTAAAACGTATGCAAAAACCTGACAAGATTTACATGGACAACACGAATCTGTTGTACGCATGGGCAACAGCGCCAATACATATAGGCACAGCTCGTGAAACCTTTGTCGCCAATCAGTTGTCGGCGTGTCACACGGTTGAATACCGTAAAACAAATGGGGACTTTTTAGTGGATAACAGGTATGTATTGGAAGTGGGTGGCGAGAACAAGGACTTCACACAAATTGCTGACATCCCCGATTCATACATATTATCCGACAATTTGGAAACAGCTATTGGCAAAAAACTACCGATATGGGCAGTGGGGTTTGGATATTGATAAGCTCTAATCTTTGTTTAGTACAAAAAGTTATTGTAAGGGTAGATCTGTATATGCAGCTTCTTGATTTCCTCGTACAGCATCTCCTTCATCTCGTTCACATTCTCTTTGGTTTTGGCGGAGATGAAAAAAGTCTTGGTGGTGGCTTTGGCCATCCAGGTGGCCTTCAGCTCTTCCAAGGTGATGTTCTCCTTGCCTTTCGGAGTGAGGTCCTCGGGGTCTTTTTCCACCCAGGTATATTGGTCTATCTTGTTGAAAAGGAGAATGGATGGCTTGCCGCCCGCCCCGATGTCGGCCAAGGTCTGGTTCACCACGGCGATCTGCTCCTCGAAATCGGGATGGCTGATGTCCACCACGTGGATCAAGAGGTCTGTTTCACGAATCTCATCCAGTGTGGACTTGAAGGATTCCACCAGTCCGTGCGGGAGCTTGCGGATGAAGCCCACTGTGTCGGAGAGCAGGAAGGGCAGGTTACCGAAGACGACCTTGCGCACGGTGGTGTCCAAGGTGGCGAAAAGCTTGTTCTCGGCAAACACGTCGGCATTGCTCAACATATTCATAATGGTGGATTTGCCCACGTTGGTGTAGCCCACGAGCGCCACGCGCACGAACTTGTCGCGATGGCTGCGCTGGGTGGCCTTCTGCCGGTCGATGTCACGGAGCTTGCTCTCTAACAATGAAATGCGGTTTCGGATGATACGCCGGTCGGTTTCAATCTCCTTCTCGCCGGGACCTCTCATGCCGATGCCGCCGCGCTGCTTCTCCAAGTGTGTCCACATGCCCGTGAGGCGCGGCAGCAGGTACTTGTACTGCGCCAGCTCCACCTGCACCTTGGCATGGGCCGTCTGCGCCCGCTTGGCGAAGATGTCGAGGATGAGGTGCGTGCGGTCCATGACCTTGCAGCCCAGCACGGCTTCGATGTTGCGCTGCTGGGAAGGGGTCAGTTCGTCGTCCACCACCACCATCCCGATGTCGTTCGTGTGCACGTATTCGGCCACCTCCTTGATTTTGCCGGAGCCGAGATAGGTGCGCGGGTCCGGATAAGGCAGGTTCTGCACGAACATGCGGACGGCAGTGCCGCCGGCAGTGTCTAACAGGAAGGCCAGTTCGTCAAGATATTCGCGGGTCTTCTCTTCGGTGACGGCGGGGGTGGAGGCGGCCAGCAGGACGGCTCTCTCAAGCGGGGTTTCGGACAGGGGTTTGGACATAGATTATGGGGTTGGTGGGGCAAAGGATGCCTTTGTTTGTATGAAAACGCAAAAGTACGGAAAATATCCGTATCTTTGCCGCTGAAAAACAACTCCACTATGCACAAGGCAGAAACACTCACCCTCAAAGATTTAATCCATGATTTTGTCAACAAAAGCGGCAAACAGAAACTGTATGCCGAACGGACCGTCATGGACCGTTGGCCGGAGTATGTGGGCGAGATGTGCGCGGCGCAGTCGCAGTGTGTGTCCATCCGCAACGGCATACTGAAGGTGAAAGTCCCGAACGCCGCCCTCCGTTTCGAGTTGAACGGACGGAAGTCCATGATTATCGAGCGCATCAATGCGGACTATACGATTCCTGTCATTCAGAATATAATGTTCTTTTAGGCTGGTTCCAGATGTTCCAGGCGGCCTCGGCCTGCAGGCGCAGCATCCGCATGCCGTTCTGGGTGCGGGCCCCACGCAGGCGGCCCTCCCGCAGGAAAAGGGTCTCTTCGGGATTATATATTAAATCGTATAAAAAGTGCTCTGCCGTGATGGCTTCGTAGGGCAGTGGCGGACAGTCGGTCACGTGCGGGTGCATGCCGACGGGCGTGCAGTTTACAATCAGTGGATGCTGCTGTATGATTTCGGGGGTGAGTTGTTTGTAGGAGATCTGGTTTGCGTCCGGGTGGCGCGAAACCGAGAGGCACTCCACATCCAACCGCTGGAGGACGAATGTCACGGCCGCCGCCGCGCCGCCAGTGCCCAGTATCAGGGCGCGGGAGGGGATGGGCGCGCCGGCCATGGAAAGCCGGAACCCCTCTACATCGGTGTTGAAGCCGATTAGTCGAAGACCTTGGCCGTCGCGCAGCACGCGCACCGTGTTGACGGCCCCCACCTGTTGTGCTTCAGGGTCCAGCTCATCCAAAAAAGGGATGATGGCTTTTTTATAAGGTATGGTTACATTAAAGCCCATCAAAAACGGATGCTGGCGAATCATTGGCTGCAGATCGTCAATGATGGCCAACTCGAAGTTGTCGTACCGGCAGTCGGGACGGTTCTCGGCTGCGAACTTCTGATGGAAATAGGTTCGGGAGAAGCTGTGCCCCAACGTCTTGCCGATCAGTCCGTACTGTCTCATTCCGCGGGTGTCTCAAGGTCTTCGGGCGAGGCTTTCGGAGCGCGGGAGGCTTTTACACCCTTGTAAACCAGATAGCAGACAAAGAGGATGCAAAGTCCCCACAGCACAATCTTCAGTTCGTCGTTGTACTTTTCGATGAGGTCTTGTTGGCCGTGGGCGAAGTAGCCTAACAGGGCTAAAATCGTGTTCCAGAGGGAGGCGCCGATGGTTGTGAAGAGGATGAATACGCCGAGGTTCATCTTGGCGAGGCCTGCGGGAATGGAGATCAGCTGCCGGATGGCCGGAATCAGCCGCCCGATAAGGGTGGAACTCTTGCCGTTGTCGATGAAATATTTTTCAGCCTTCTTTATCTTTTCGCTGTTGAGCAATAGAAGATGTCCCACCTTGCTGTCGGCGAACCAGTAGATGATGGGACGGCCCAGGATCATGGACAGGAAATAGTTGACCAACGCGCCGATGAGAGCGCCCAAGGTGGCCACCAGGATGACGAGGATCACATTCACAATCTTGGAGTCTGTTTTGTAGAGCGCGGGGTTGTCGCTGTTGCAGGCCTGGTAGGCGGCCGGCGGCACGATGACCTCCGACGGGAACGGGATGAAGGAACTCTCCACGGCCATCAGCAGAGTCACGGTGCCGTAGTTCAGGTGGCTGTTATACCAGGAGACGACACGTCCGGTCAAGGATGCGTCGCGTTTGGCCGGTATTGTGTCCGCGGGACTTTGGGCGTGCGCGGAAAAAAGGAGCGTGCAAAGCAGCAGAATGGTCGGGATTTTCTTCATACTTAGGGTGTGTTTTATTGTTTTTCTATCCAACCGATATTCATCTTAATACATGATTTCTAAAAAAACACAAAGCGCAAATCAGGTCTGAAAAGCACCGTCAAGATGGTTTGGCGGTGTCGGGATTCAAAGTGGATATGCCTCGGCATTTCGGGGGCAAAGATAGTGTTTTTTTCGATTTGCGGTTTACGATTGGATATTGGGTGTTGGGAATTGGGATTTGCGGTTTCGGTTTCCGGTTCTATGTTCTCGGTTCTTAGGTCTCCGTTCTATGTTCTTCGTTCTATGTTCTTCGTTCTATGTTCTCCATTCTATGTTCTCAGTTCTTTGTCCCCACCCCTACCGCCGTTAGGCGTTGCATATCTGTAGAAACGTGCCCCCGCACACACCATCGCGGCGCGGCAGGCGCGTGCCACGGAGAACGGGATGGGACCGCCGCGAAAGGACGATGTGTGCGTTGGAAAACGGGAATGATACATTTAGAATATTTACGGGAAAACGCTGTCGTGCTGGTTGACTGCGGTTTCATCTTCCTTAATACCGCGACATCGATTGCAGCGGTTATGAGTACGAAGTATGAAATTCGAGCGGAAAGCGTACCCGGTCGCCCTGAAACGAATCCAACACCTATACAACCTATATCATTAAGCATATGAAAAAAGAAGGAGGACGTATTTAACGTAACTCCTTCCACTCTAAACGAATCTGCTTGACAGAGTCTCCCACCTCCTTGCCGTTGATGTATATGGTTACCCTGCGAGGGCTGCTTTTTGCCATAAACTTGTTGTTTGTGGCAAAGACGGCCGAAATGATAGGGCCAGTTAGGGAGAGAGACAAAAATTTACGTCCATCATATAAAATGCAAATGTATTTATGCAATGTGTTTAAAGATCACTTCTTAATACAGATTATCAAATTATGGATATGTAAAGCCGAATTCTATTTTACACACTGCTTCTTTTTCAACAGTAAATATCATATAGTATTCAGGGTGCTTATTTTTTTGTACAAAAACAGATTCATCAGCCTTTATGACGTGAAAAAAAGTATTTCTGTACTTGTTCAAACAACATTCCCCTTTTAAATCAAACAATTGATCTAATGGCATGTTTAAACATATCCCACTTTCTGTTTTAAATATAGGACAATCTATTGCATAATAAGTATTTACATTTTTAAGAAAATCAGATGTCACATAGCCAATCTCAAATGCACTAAATGAGTTGATCACATCGCCATCATATTCAAATGCAATTAAATATTGAGAGGTGTCTTTATTTACGAAAGCAACATATGAGTATCCGAATGGATTGTACGACGACATTTCATCTTGCAATTGTATTTTAGAAATGTCTTTATAAAAAAAACGAGCAGATTGAGGGTTTGACAATAACAACACTCCATTGATTGTAGAATCGGGGGAAAAAACTTCTTGAGCTACACATTGAAAACTGAATATTACAATAATTAAAACAAAAAAAATATTTCTTTTCATATTTTTATTCATTGTGATTAGAAATTAGAAATATTTAGCATCCGCTACGATTGGGATTCTTGCCTATAGAAACATTTAGATTTACCGAGCCTTGGCTTTTCAGTAGATTATTTAGAGAATTCTTAAATCGCAAAAGCGTTTCTTTACCACCTATCAATCCGATGCATCCTTCCGTTCCCTTTATGCCTCCATCTGGATGTATCCGTAACAAAGCCCTGCAAGTTTCAAATTTTGGATTTACATCAAAAGTAAAACCGATTCCGTAATTTTCATAAGAGCCTGTTCTATTATCTCGTAGGTTATTTACCATATAGTCGCCATTTTGTAAGGAACCATTCCCCCAACCACCAGACAGAACATCGTAACTTTCTTTAACGAATTCTTTTTCACCGACTTTTTGCACGAATGTCAATTTGCCCACAGAAATAGGGCCTGTAAAATTAGGATCACCATCTTTTTTTTCATCCAATGCTCCCTCATACTTCAATGCAGTCTCATCCACTTCACCAACATATTTAAAAGTTGGTTTTATTAACACACCAAGTCCGTATATTACATCTCCATTTTCACTTTGTTGGTAGACTTTATTGTCTTTTTTACCATCACTACCAAAATACGTTCCATTGAAAGAGTAATAATCCCCTATCTCCTCTCCGTTCGGATCCACGCACCTCACCGGATTATTCGCGCAATACGTATAAGGCGATAATGACGGATATTTCGAGGCCTGCGGGTCGACACTCAGCCAAACGCTCAAATCGCTGCTGTAATAGCGTGCGCCAAAGTAAGAGAAGCCGGTTTCTGCGTCGCGTTCTTTTGCGGAGAAGGTGAAAATGTAGCGGACAGGGGGCAGGGGACAGGGAACAGCAGGTGAATGGGCTCTGGAAATGCAGGCCGTAGGTCTGCAGGGCTCGGTAGTAGGGGTGACACACAAGCACACACGCACGCCGTAGGTGTGCGGGCATCTTGTGCGCGTCTGCGGGATATGCGGGTTATATGTTGGTGTTATGGTGCTCATTTTGAGCGCGAAGATACGAAATAATTGCAATTACCTGTCCACCTTTCGGAAGGAAATCGCATTTTTAGAGTTATGAAGCCAAGAAACCCAAAAGTTAAGAAACCATAAACTTTGTGTGTTAGGGGTTTGACCGTTGGCATTAATTGGTATGGATTATTACATAATAAGTAAGAGTAACTATTACGTTAGAAAAAATTACAAATGTTCAATCAGTGTTATACTAAAGGTGTCAATAAAAAAAGGTGTTGACAGTTGCTTTTCAAAAAATATAGTATAAATGCCTTTTTTAAATATGCGACTAAGTTGTTTAGATGATTTTTTCAAAAAACGATTCCTTTTACCATTAGTCCATCCACAAGGCGGTTCTCCAAGATAAACAGGCATAACAACCAGATTACCAACTGTCATTGTGTCTTTAGGATTTTGTAATCCAAGGGCGTAAATCTCCACTCTTTTCAATTCAAGTTCGGTACTATCGTGGTAAACAGAATCATTAAAGACCAATCCTGCAAAAACAGTTACGAAAGTATATGACTTACTATATTTTAGAAACTCACGGGGAACATCATACACATGGCAATGAGAAATAGAAAGTGAGAGACTGTCTATTTTTATGTTATTAATACATGTCTCTTGGGCAGATGCCTTAATACAACACAAAGCAATCCAAATTATAACAACAATCGCAACAATCTTTTTCATCTTAAAAAATTTTTTATAAGAGTGTTTTCATAAATATCATATCCCTCTTTGTAGCCATTGCTATACTTACCGTTCGCATTATGTTTGGAATATTGCAAAAATCCAGAAACAACATTGTTGAATTTCTTACGATCGAAATTTCCCATCAGCAAAAAACACGCATCTCCATAATATTTATGATACTCTGTTGGAGAGTTGTCAGATGGTGTGCCATTTAGAAGAGAAGAATTCGCTGGTTCCATAATACAATTACCAGCAGCCTCACATTGCTGAGAAAGAACCGAAAAGGAGAATAGATTGGCTTCCACCTCATTAAAAATTGATGATTCAGACCTTTTATTGTAGTCTTGATATGCATGAAACATTTCATGAGCCAGTGTCCCAACACTCTTGTCATTTCCATTAAGATATATTGTTTTGTCTTTCGGTGAAAAGCTACCTTGACCGCTGGACTTAATATCGGAACTTACGTTATAATGGCAATCGTCGCCATTCATAGCATCTATAAGAGTTTGCCCATTTTTGGTTTTATATATTTCATTCATGGTGTTCCATTTATCACGTGTACTTTCAGACACCTCGTCAGGGCAATTTTGTCCGGGTAAATAACGAATCCCATCAATTATCCAATCCTCCCCATTCGGATCCACCAACTTCACCGGGTTATCCGCGCAATACACATACGGGCTCAATGAGGGATATTTGTCACTCATCGGATCGACACTCAGCCAGATGGACAAATCGGAGCTGTAATACCTTGAACCAAAGTAAGAAAAGCCGGTTTCGGAGTCCTTTTCTTTTGCGGAGAAGGTGAAAGTCCAGGGGACAGGGGTCAGGGGATTCACAGGACAGTATGGTCGATGGTGGTACATTGGTGGTGTTTTTAAAGGTGCGAAATTATGAAAAAATGAAATAATATTTCTGTCTGAATGAGGAATCTTTTCCTCAAAATACTATTCATAAATACCCCATTCTGCACACACACCCTTTGATTCAATCAAATTCTTAAAGATTTCTTGTTTTTTTGATGATGATGGCATGGGGATTCCGATGGGCTTTCTTTTATCTTGTATATATACCAACAAATCATAAGGTGACATAACAACTGTAGTGCGACCAAGAAGTGCATCCTTAATATGGTCAATTTGGTTATATGATATGACTTTCTTCATGCGGAATAGATGTAATGGACGAATAACAACCATACAATTCTCATAAAAACACACAAATTGAAAAACAGAACAGATGAGAGGATAAAACAAGAGAAATTGACTGGCAATTACAGCCCACCATTTCCAGTCACATCCACTACATAATAAAAGAGCCGAAGAAATGACTGGAAAAGTCAAAATATACCAAGAAGCTATTCTCAAAAGAGGTTTCTTTTTATTCAACATTTTATGATTTTTTCTTCTTGAACAAAGATGAAAATGTACTATAGGCACTGGAGGCAGCACTATAAATATTGTTTGCAATCTTGTTTGCATTTTTCTTGATTTCTTCCGTCCCTTTTACAACAATATTTTTCACATTACGACAAGACTCTCCAACTGATGTCATGGAGGTTGCTGTTTTCAAAAAAGTGACAGTGTTACTTGCCACTTTGCTATTGGCGGTAGCTCTTTGTGATACTGTTTGTCCGGAGGAATTAACAGTTGCGTCATCAACGCTATTTGCAGCAGAGAATACAGCTATAGTTGCTTCGATTGCACTTTCTGCTTCAATAGCTGTACCAGCGGATATCATCGCTGCTATAACAGAAACACCTACTTCAACATCTTGCATCGTCATTGCACCTTGATTGGCTCCATCACCACCCCCTTCTCCATTTCTGTTATCACATGATCCAACGATTTTACGGTCAAGATAACACAACGCGTTTGATATCCAACTGGGCGGTTTCTCCCCCTCAATTTCCTCCCCGTTCGGATCCACCAACTTCACCGGGTTGTCCGCGCAATACACATACGGACTTAAAGAAGGATATTTCGAGGCTTGCGGATCAACGCTCAGCCAGATGCTTAAATCCGAGGAGTAATACCTTGCTCCAAAGTAGCTTAGGCCCGTTTCCGCGTCGCGTTCTTTTGCGGAGAAGGTGTGCGTCCAGCGGGGCGTTGGGAATTGGGGATTGGGAGTTGGGTGTTGGATTTTGGCTATTGGCCTTTGGCCGTTAGCTAGTGGCTTTTGGTTACTCCTGCGCCTCTTCGCCCCGCCAGCGAGTACGTGCGCCTGCGCGGGCGGCGCGGGAAGCACCACGTTGTGAGAGGAGGTGGGGTTATATGTGCGGGAGGATGAATTCATTTGTTTTTGTTTTTGTTTTTGTTGTTCTTATTTTTTCGATATTCGATTATTCCATCATCTATTACAACTACAATTCCTAAACTGCATAACATTGAAATTATGATAAATAACCATAATGATTGAATTATTTCTTCCATACTCATAGGCTCTCTTCCTTTAAAAGAAAAATTATGAAGTAACAGGATGTTGGAAATTAACATAAATACAAATCCACAAATAAAAATAATGATTTTATTTTTTCTTTTCATTTTTCTCCCTTTCCCCAAAAAAAGTACGCACGACAGAATATCCTTTTGTCACAATATTAGCAGTTTCTGAAATCATAGTCAATATTGGCTTTTCCCCTGTTTTAACAGTTTTAGATATAATTTTAGTAGAACCCCCAGACAGAATACTTGCCGTTGCAACTATCTTATCTGATGTTGTTGCATTATTTTCGTAGATGTCTTTTCCTTTTATTATGGTTTTAGCATCATTAATGGTAGAGATTAATGGAAAAGAAATAGCAATTGCTTCAGCCACAGGCTTGACTGCATCTACCACTTTATCGTCTGTTACCTGATTTGCCCCATCACTATGTCCTTCCCCTTTTCGATTTTCCGAAGAACCAACAATTTTGCGGTCAAGGTTGTTTAAAAAGGTGGAAATTCTTCCAGGCGGTTTGCCCTCCTCAAATTCTTCCCCATCCGGATCCACCAATTTCACCGGGTTATTAGCGCAATAAACATACGGGCTTAGAGAAGGATATTTGTCACTCATCGGATCCACACTGAGCCAAATGCTCAAGTCGCTGCTGTAATAGCGTGCGCCAAAATAAGATAGGCCCGTTTCGGAATCCTTTTCTTTTGCGGAGAAGGTGTGCATGGCATGCCAGTTGGTTGTCCTCTGGTCAACAAAATCTTCACCCCAAGGTAGATAGTGCAAATGTTGCACGGCGGAACCGTCGGTGTAGGTTATCCACGAAGACGAACCAAGATGGTCAGTGTGGTACCAGTAGCAGTCGGGCTCTGGATCATTATTGTCGCGCCAATAGTTCCGGAGCTCCAACAAACGATCCTCCTCCACAACGGGGGAGACATTTGTACAACCCATCACCGCTGAGAAATGTTCGATTTCTGTGTTGT